>Ga0208457_1000215_pt1 | contig 70382 bp, 69 predicted proteins | sample June2015DPH_10_1_FD_185513 | JGI IMG/M metagenome (GOLD analysis project Ga0208457, IMG submission 185513) | Peatland microbial communities from SPRUCE experiment site at the Marcell Experimental Forest, Minnesota, USA - June2015DPH_10_150... | ecosystem: Environmental > Terrestrial > Soil >... | reverse complement strand
GCACGAAAAACTCCGAGGGGCCGAGGGAGCCGCGATAGTTGTCCACGCCGTAGGGCCCCACCGTATAGGGGGTGCGAAGCATCCAGATGGGGTATGGCTTCGAAGCGTCTTTAGGCGCGTAAACGGAGACAAAGAGACGAACGCCATCGCGCATCGGCGCCATGTATTCGCTCTTGGTGTAATTCGCCTTAATGTAATCCCGGAGTTCCTCGGCCTTCCGGCACGCCTCGTCATTCGGCTGGCACTTTTGGGCAGCGAGTGGAGCAGCAGACAAAGTGATAAGGAGTATTGCGGCAACGCCAAGCAGCCTGCGCATTTTCATCATCTCCATGTAATCAGCGGCGTATGATTTGAATTTAACCTTTTGACTCAACTGATTGAAAGTCTGGCGGAGAGGCAGGGATTTGAACCCTGGGTACAGCTTTTGACCGTACAACGGTTTAGCAAACCGCCGCCTTAAGCCACTCGGCCACCTCTCCGTCGTTTTGCTTTCAAGAGCTTACCATAGTTTCACCTGCCTGACCACCTTTTACGCGAACAGTTACGCGAACAATTTCGGGTGACACGGCGGGGTTGGTGTCCCCGCCGTCCACGAACTTCGATGCCACCTGCGCAGCCTCTCGCGCTGCTTCCACGTTTGCGTGAATGTACCAGTTGGCCGTCGTACGAAAGTCGGCATGACCGAGTCGAGACTGGATCGTCTTGACATCCACGTTCTCGTAAAACAGCATGGTTCCTGCCCAGTGGCGAAGCCCATGCCATGTAAGGTGCAAGCCCAGCTTTTTCCCTGCTTTCTTCAGCCCACAACGGAGCGCGTTCTGCTCCGTCATAGGCCGGCCCAGGTGCTTAGGATCCGGAAAGACCCAGTCGTCCTCCGTGACATTTGGCACCCGTGCCTTGAACTGTCTCAGGCGATCAATTGCCTCTTCGGCTACCTCCACGTAACCTTTCACTGTCATCACCGACCGCGGCTGCCTAACGATCTCAGACTCCTTCTGCAAGATCACTTTGGGCAGGCGTGACTGAGCCTGCTTGCGAGTGACCTCTTCCTTGAACCCGAGGTTCGATGACTTCAATACACCCTGGGGGTGCTCTTCGGAATACAGTCTGAAGAAGCCCTCCCAATACGGGCGGCTAACATCAGTACGTAAACGAACGTGACCTGTCTGACTGTGACTTCGGGACATTCTCTTTAACCTCCTGTCCCGGACGGAGGCACTCCCGGTTGTGAGGTTATCACAGTTGGGATTGGGTTTGCGAGCCTGGAGCCAACCTTCGACCTCAGCGAGTCTGAACCTCGGCCGATTTCCGAGCCAGGTGGTTACGGGAATGGGATCAGGGGTGCGTTTCTGGGTATGACGGTACACGAAGCTACGGCTACACTTGAGGCGTGCGGCTAACTCAACAACGGTGAGCAGCTCTGTTTTGCACAGTACATAGATCCTCCGCGACGATCCGGCGCCTCCGGCTTGCGCCCGGATGTCGCCACTGCAGCCTCTCCCCGGCGGTCCTGCCAGCCGGCGGAATGTTCCCGCACAGGGTTAAGGTGTCTTGCGCAGCACACGAAAATAGTTTTGTGTGCCGCCCGGACACTAACCACCTGTCTTTTCAACAACATTCCCGCTTTCAGCGCGTAACTGCCTTTGTTTTCTGTAACATTCAGGCTTCCCTTCCTATTCTCCAAACGCGGTCCTTTGTTTTCAATGACATTCCCGCGTTGCTCGTTCATTTTTAAGTTTTCCACCGTTTCTACGCCCTGCGAGTTCTCTGACGTAATGTCGCTCGTGAGGACCTCCTCGACGTTCCTCATCCTCGCGCCATCGTCCTGGCCAGGATGAGCGGTCGCGGGGTTGGTAAATTCCTCACTCCCCGGGTCATCGGACACAATGTCGCTGTCGAGGGCCTCCTCGATATTCTCAGTCCTCCCACCGTCGTCCTGACCAGTTGGAGTGATCGGGGGGTTGGTCAATTCCTTCCGCAGCCTCAGCAGTATCCTCACTTTACGGTCAATGGAGCGGTCGAGGGCGGCTTCTTGGCGCAGCATCATCCTCCACGTCTCCCCTTCCGGAGCAAGGCAGGCGTCCCGTTCTATCGCCGCTCTCTCCTCATTCGCCTTTTCGGCATATTCGAATTCTTCCCGCACGCTGGCGATCTCCTCTTCCAACAGACGCAGAAGCTCCAGGTACTGAGGTTCGCCCGCCGGCTCGCGGGGTCCGGAGTTTTTGCGCAGGATTTCCTCCGACTCCGGGTCTTGCCGGTCCGCTCCGGGCCCGAACGACTCCATGAAAAGGCGCAGCAGCGCGAGAAGCCGCGCCTGCCGCCAGCCCACGTCGTTGCGGTAGAGGGTTTCGATCTCGGAGGCCTGCCGAGGCTTGAAATTGCGCTGTTTGACCTGGGCGCGGATAACCTCGAGGAAGGAAAGCAGCATCCTCAGGCGCACACCGGGATCGGCGGGCTCCGTCATGTCGACGTCGACGGCCCAGGGCTGCGAGGCGTCGAACGTAGCGCCGGCGATCTCCTGCTGGCGGCGGTGTTGCCAGTCTTCGACCGCCTGCAAGGCGCGCCGCTTCAGGCCTTCTTCCGCCCGCTCCAGCCTGTCGCGGCGGCAGTAGAGCCAGGCAAGGTCCTCGACCTGCTTCTCCCAGAGCGCGTCGCCGGGACCGAAGGCGCTCATGAGTTCCTGGGTGAGGGTTTGGAGTCGTTCCGGGTCTTCGCCCAGCGCCTGCATTGCTTGGTAGCGATTTTCGTCGCTGACGCGTCCGCCGTGCTTCAAGGCATTGAGCTTGGAGTTCTGCTTGGCGGCGGCGCTGCGCGGTCCGGTGGAATGCTGGGCATTGTTGCGCGCGGCGGCGAGCAACGCGGGCGTAAGTTGGGGTGATTTGCGTAAGGACATGGTTCCTCCTGGGTCGGGGTGTTGGGATAGCGGGGAAAGGACTTCCCCGCGGCTTGGACTTTTCACATTAGTAGGCTACCACAGGAGGGAGGCGTTGTCAAGAGACAATATGTTCACAGGTGTAGCCCAGGAACTCCTCAATTGACTCATTGGATCATTGATCGATTGCTATGCCTTCTCGCTGAGAAGTGCCGCAATGTTCCGAGAACCGTGAAGGATGCGGATGATTTGCAGAGGATCGGTCTTGGGGTCGTACACGATGATGTAATTCGGATAGGGTTGGACTGCCCAGAAACGAAGCGGATGTCTGGTCAAATCCTCTCGGGCGTGCCCGCGCAAAGGACCTTCGGCGAGCAGATCGCAAGCCTTGTAAATGGCTTCCTCGACTCGATTGGCTGCCTCGAGGTTGTCGCGGGCGATGTAACTCCAGATTTCAAAGAGGTCGCCAGCGGCTTGCGGCGTGAATTGATAGCGGCTCATGCCTGAAGCTGTTCAGCCGCCCAGGCACGTTTCTTCTCTTCCATTTGGGCGCGGACTTGGTCACTGTCGATCAGCTCTCCACGTCGGGCGGCGGCGTAGCCCTCTTCGATCTTGGCGCGGTTCTCGGCGAGCCATGCGTCTCGTTCGTGGAGCAATTCCAGCGCCTGCTTGATCACTTCCTCGGAGCTCTGGTAGGCGCCCGAACGCAACGCCTCGGCAATGAGCTGGTCGTGTTCCGGCTGCAAAATAATGGTCATAGCAAATCGTCCTTCTGCCTCCTATACTTTCACCGTACTCCTGCTCATGGCTCCGGTCAAGCCTCATCCCGAGCATGGAGCTTTTCATCCGGCGAGCGCTGGCAGGCGTGAAAAGCCACGGACCCCACACAGCAGAAGTCCGCGCTACGCTTGCTTGGGGAGATCGCAGACGCCAAAAACCCCCGTCTGCGCCGGCCCGCCTTCTAGTGCCTTTGAACTCCCGGCTCGTTCACAACTAAATTGTTGATATGAGCATAATCTGACGCCAGGAATCGATTCCAGTGTTTCTCGATTTCGGCCCTCCGGTCGTCATCGGCCAACCGGTCATACGCATCAGGTGAAATGAATTCGTGGTTATAGATCCCATTCCACATTGGGGTTAGCGACCTCGCAGTATGCAGGGGCGGCCCGTGCCTTCGAGCCATCTGGAAGAGCGCTTCGCGCACCTGGCCATCACCGGGCCCAATCATCAGCTTCAGTCTGAGCGAGTCCTTCTTGTTTTGAAACTCAAAAAGTAAAATACGATTCGTCGACGTCCAGCGCTGTGACACCTTTAAATTGAGGTCGTCCCAATGCTTCGGGACAAAACGAATCGATGCCTTGTTACAATCGTCGAGAACGAGTGTCTCTTTCTGCTGCTTCACAAGGTCTTCTAGGATTTGCCGAATTTCTGCTTGCAGGTCCGGCCGGTGTTCAACAATCAAATCAATTGCCCGCATATGCTTCCGGTATATCTTCTGGCATAATTTCACAATATCCGACTCTTCCACGATGTGCCTCCGCAGGATTTCTATGTAATGGGTCATGAGCGTCCGCACGTCCGGTTCTAGAGCGGACTCCCGATTCTTAGCCAGCTTGCTGATGAGAGATGCAACTTTTCCGTAGTCAAGAGGAATAAAAAAACTCCCGGACGGCGTTGAACCATCAGGAGTTAAATAGAGCCCCATCACATTCCAGTCCGGAAAGTTCTGACTCAGAGTTTGTTGATACCGCAGAAGTTGCTTGGAATGTTCGCCCGTGTCAATCTTGTTCTCGATTGCGACCGCCAGTTTGTTTTTCTCATCCCGCAGTAGAATGTCTATATTTTGCCACTCCCTCAAGACCTGCATCGCCTCAAGGTCCCATACGTCGAGGTCGATGGCATTTATGGGCGGTGAGTCACTAGATGCGAGGGGAATAGCCTTCTGGAGCAGTAGCTTCGCAAAGACGCCTCCAAGGCCGTGGCTTTCCTGGGGGTTCAACAGGTAAGCCAGAAAGTCTGAATGACGCAACTCTCGACGGGTTGCGCCTATTGCTTCAAATATGTTGAACTTGCCAACAAGAGCTTCGAGATTTTCCAGATCGGCATTGTCCACGACAAAAGCTTCTAATGCCTTGAAGTCAGGGTCGACCATAATTTCAATGCTCCACTCGTAGACGCTAATTAAACGGTCAAATTCGAACTAAGGACTTGACCGGGGTTCTCAATTTGGCCTCCTAAACGTGCGTAGTGTATATCCACCTGCCTTGGTTGCGACCAGATTTTTCGCATGGCATCCCTTCGGCAGCCCATGACAAGGTTGCTCAACCTCTTCCGGGGTGCCAACCGGCAGCGGCTCATCCAGGGAGTTCCTTTGGGAGATCGCAGGCGCTAAAAAGCGACAGTTCGCGCCAGCCCGCGTCATCAACAAACTTCTGATCGACGCCGCTAGAGGGCGGGCAAGGATTTGACAAGCTTAACGGTTTCCAGGCTCACGCGAATGACTTGGCCCACGAGGCGCACGATGTATTCGCGGTCGTCGGGGCGGTTGGGGTCGGAGCGGATGCCGCTGTGCTTGTCTTCCGTCACCTGGTATTGGTCAATCACCCATTCGAGGGCGCTGCGATTGCCCAGGCGGTATTCAAAGGTTTCCGGCGGGATGCCGCCAAGCGTCAAGGAATCGTTCACCTTGAGCGAGCGGTGGTCTTTCGCCAGGCGCATCTTGTCTTCGACGCGATAGGAGAGCGGGATTGTAGCGCCGACCTTCAGGTCGGCATTCCGTAGCGGCGGCTTTACGCCGCCATGGCGAGGTAAACTCGCCGCTACGGAAGAGGCATGGCGGCGTAAAGCCGCCGCTACAGAAGAACCCGTCTCAATGAATTTGAGCGGATAAGGTTCCACCGATTCGTATTCAATGTGCAGCCGGGCGAGTTCATTCCCGGCTTTCGAGAATCCCCAGAAATCCTTCGCGAGGGGAATGCGTGGCAGTTCGCGCTTCAGGTTCTCGGCGTATTTCGCGCGGTACTCGGGATGGTGCAGAACGCCGTAGACGTAATAGAAGATATCCCACTTGGTGATTTTCTTGTCGTTGCAAAGCTTGCGAAAATACTCCAAGGCCCAGTCGGTGATATTTTCGTGACGATTCGTCCCTTCTTCGTCGTATGTGTAGAAGGGGAAGCACTGCGACCCACCTTGTGGCAGCACATCTACCAAGCAACGGGAGGCAAGGCCAAAGAACGGCCAGTCAGTGCCCACCTTCACCCAGACTGTGATGTTTTCCTTCTCGGTGACGGGCGTAGGAAAGATGCTGGGGTTGACGTACACTTCCTCATTGAGAATTCTGTCGAAAAAGAGCCACCGCCGGCAGAAGGGCCTGTATAGGGCCGTCCGAATCTTCTTCTCGCCGAAAGCCGCGTAGTTGCCCCGCTGGAGGTCAAGTTTGAGGTCCCGGCTCCACTTGATCTTGTCGTACCGGACAAAGTCATCAATGGGTGTGTCGCTGCCACAGCGCTTGTAGCGATCCACCTCACTGTTGTAATCCTCGATGAATCGCTTGACCCGAGCAGCTAAGCCATCTTTGTCGAAGTTGTAGGCAACCTCGTCGCGGTTCGTTTTTACCCCGCCAGAAAAGACCTTGAATATTGTCTGAGGGTTTGCAGAACCGCCTGATTTGGCGGCCTTGGTGCCCAGCGGCAGAAAGGTGACCTCCCAGGCGCTCTTGATAATGGCCCATCCGTCCGTCTCACTTAGGAACAGGCCGTGCCACTCCACAGCGCCAACGGTTGCACGCTCCTGAAGGAATGTCAACTTCTGTTCCTTGCGCCAGTCCTCCGGCACCCGGTAGTACGACATCGAGGCCGGCCTTTGAACGCCCTTACGTACGGCAACGGTTATGCCTACGCCCACCTGAATACCGAATACGTTGTGTGTTGTGCCGCTCAGCTTCGGGTTTTGCCGAACGTTTCCATGCAAGTCCAGCATGTATAGGCGAGTAAAATCAGCCAATAAGTGCTTCCGCATTCCGTCAAACGCAAGCTGGCCCATAAAGCTATTGTTGGACACGAAAGCCACGATGCCGTCCCGGCCCTGTAAGCGATCCGTGGCCCAGCGGAAGAATTTGACATACGGGTCTGAGAGCGCGTTTTTGTTGCTTGCGTTGGAAGCCTTCGCATAGGTTTCCGATACTCGCCGGTCAATCACGTCATATCTTCGGTTCTTATTGTTGTCATTCTCGTTGATCTGGCCCACATTGTACGGCGGGTTCCCAATCACCACCGTTATAGGCGTGCGGCGCTGGCGCTCCACGCGCTCTGCGTTCTTCTCCGTCATGTACATGTGAAGCTGTTCACGTTCTGCTAAGTCAAGGGTATCGACGAAGCACAGCCCCTCGAATGGCTCATAGGTGCCGGTTAGTTCGTAGTAGGCGTGTTCGATATTGAGCGAGGCAATGTAATACGGCAGCAGCATCACTTCGTTGGCGAAAAGTTGCTCGCGGTACACGCGGGGCAAGTCGCGGCCGGGGATGCGGCGCAGCAGGTTTACCACAAAATTTCCGGTCCCTGTACATGGGTCGATAGTGTAAACATCGGCGCTCGAGAGTGGCTTTCCAAACTCCTTTTGCAACACCTCGGCCACGCTCGCGCACATGAAGTTCACGATCTCCTGCGGCGTGTAGACGATGCCATGCGTGTCGGCCAGCTTCACCGAATAGCCCTGGAAGAAGCGCTCGTACACGGTGTTCAGGAAGTGCTGCTTCTCGCTGAAATCGGGCAGCAAGCGCGCGGCGCCTTCGATGGCGCGGTAGAAACGGTCCAGGCTCTTCAAATACTCAGTGCGGTCAAAGCTATGGCTCACCAGGGCGTCGATGACGCGCTCCACTTCCGCCGCGATGGCATTGCGTTTGACGAATTCCGGGTTATTGAAGACGGTGCGGAACAGGCGTTCGGTGAGCAGGTGCTGCACCAGCATCTCATCCACGGCCTCGACACGGATATTGGGATTGAGCGCGGTGCGGCAAAGCTCAAGGAACTTCTCGAAGGCGGCCTGGAATCGCACGTTGTCCCTGTGCGCCTGCTGGATTTTCTCAACCAAGCCGCGCGCGAGATCGGGCACGCGCTCCTTGAATTCGTCAACCGCCTCCTCAAAGCCTTCAATATCCGGCTCGATGTAGGTGAAGAATTGGTTGAGAAGGGCGGCCAACTCCTTGGGGTTGCCGAGACTGTACGGCCCGTTGATCTCCTGCTTGTTCTGAAACAGGACGCCGGTTTGGGTGTCCTCAAAGATGATGTTGGAGAAGGGGTAGCCGCGCGCGATCTTCTTTTTGATTTCGGTGTCGAGATCGTCCTGGGTGTCTTTGGCCTCCCAATAGCCACGCGGCAGGCTGTTGCGGTCGCGCAGGGTGCCGTCAGGACGGATGAGCGCGCCGCCGGACTTTGCCGAAAGCTCGGCGATGAATGTCCAGTCCTTGAGCCGGGCCGTCTCCTGGAGCAGGGACTCGAAGGGCGAACGGACGCTCATCTCGTTTAGCACACCCTGAGCCCGCAGGGCCGCGACGTTTTCGTAATACCTGCGAATGGAGCGATGCGTGGGTGTTATGAGATTGTGACCGGCCATAACGGTGGAGGCAATACTAGCACTTTAGCCGGGGGCGCGCCAAGTGCGAATGGTTTCTTTAGGACGGTGGATGTTGTCGGCCGGTGCGAAATGCCGCGGATATAGAGGATAGGTACGCGCTACGCTTGCTGCAAATCCTCACCATCGCCGAATTGCTGGCCGGATAGAAACTCGAACACCTAACCCCCTGCAGCGAAACCTTCACCAAAACGGAACGGAAGAGCAAGCAGTCGCGGGTGGCGCATACATTGGTTTGTATGTATGCGACCTCTTGGCAATTGGGTTGGAATGCGCTGGCGCCCTGGGCGCGGCAATGCCGGGTGCCATGATCGCATACATGCCAAACGGCGGCATGTATGCGTCACTGGCCGGTGAGCCTGCCGATACCGTCCCGTTGCAGAGGCGAAAGACTACGCTTGCCGGCGAGGAAGAGTTGGTACATTTCCACCCCAAGCTCCCTTGCCCAGGCTTCCAGCGCGTCAAGAGTTGGTTTCTCCTTACCCTCTTCGACAGGGGCAATGTGATCCAGACAAAACCCGCGGAGCTTGAAAACTCCGCGATACCAGACTGGGATAATGCCGGATCGCTAGTCGGACGTGGTGCGCGTGTCCGTCCAGACTCGCAGGGTTTCTTTCTCACTGTTCACTGTCACGTCCACGTCCCCCTCGCGAGTCAGGGCGCGAATGCCGGCCTCGATGTCGACCTCGCCGGAATTGCTGGCCAGCATCGCCCGAACCACCGGGATCGGAACCTTAATGGCAATCGTTTTGCCGAGATGATGTTCGGCGCTTGGTTTCTCAACGATTTTAATCAGCAAATTTGGGCCGGACTTCGCCACGCTCACTTCCTTATCATGCCGCTCCAGGGTAACGAAAACGTTGTCGGGCGAATTGCGAACTGCGTCCAGCATGGCCCGCAGATCCATGCCATTCACCGAGGCCTGCAAACTAAATTTGCCGTGGTGTTGATGATCGGCCGGGATCGAAGGCAAAACCACCGACGCCATCTCAATGGGCACGTTGATGCTCACGTTCCCGCTCACCCCTGTCGCGCTCTCCACTCGCACGTGAATCCAACGCTCGACAGGCGCGGCCATCAGCGCGGCGGCGCTCAAGAACAAAATGGCCACGGCTTGAAAGATATTTCTCGTCACGAGTCACCTCACGATTATTTCCCTTTGAGTCGGGGACTCAGCTATCAAATTATTGGATGCCAACCTTATGCCCGGAAGATGCCGGGGCCGGAATTCAAAATTAAGAATCCAAAATGAAACCTTGCAGCGGACCCAAGCGGAAATCTTCCGAACCCTTAGCGGGGACAGGTTTCTTTCTTCCCGTCCAAGCCGGTGTAATCGCCCCTAGCTGATTCTCACAGTAGGCCTTTTGAGCCTCAATCCACGACTTTGTTGCCACCTGAGGGGCCCCCGGAGTATCCCTTGACGCAGGCGAGTTTTTGTATCGACACCATCACAACTCCCTCCGCAACTCCTTGACAGCCATCCTTGCATTGCATACAGTGGGGGCTGAACGACGATTTCAACATCGCAGCCCTTACAATCCAACGGAGAGAGGAATAGTAGAACCAATGATGACAAAATCTCAGATCGTCACGCATTTGGCCGAGAAGGTGGGGATCCCAAAGAAGACTGCCGCCGCGGTTCTCGTAGAACTCGTCACGGTGGCCACGAAGGAAGCCAAGAGCAGCGGGCAGTTCGTGGTTCCCGGGCTGGGCAAGGCGGTGAAGGCAAATCGCAAGGCTCGCACGGGTCGCAATCCTCAGACGGGCGAGGCCATCAAGATTCCGGCCAAGACGGTGGTGAAATTCCGTCTGGCAAAGGCGTTCAAAGACGCGGTAGTACCTCCCAAAAAGAAGTAGCCTCCATCGAGGCCGACTTTCCTCAAGGGACGGAAGTCATTGAAGCCCGGTCTTCCGACCGCAACACGTGTGTCATTATGGCGAACGGCAGGCATGAATATAGAAATCCTCAAGGGCTATTGCGCCAAGGTTCGAGGCCAGCAGAAATGGCAAGATGCCGAATTGCAGGATGAACTGTTTGCCTTATTCAGATTAGCCTGGCTGGAGAACGCGACGCTCCTGGCCAGAAGAGAGGGCCAGAATTACTACTTTCTGGCATTCTTCCTCGGCGAGGAGGAAGCGGCTCGCTTCAGGGGGAACTTCGCCTTCCGTAAGCCGGCTGTCCCTTGGCTAAGGTGGAATGCTGGAATGTTTCGCTAACTTGAACAGGCCTGCGGCATGCAGCCTCGACAACGACTTGGCATCAAAGGAAGCCAAGCCGGGCTGCTGGTCACTTGCCGGCGGAGCGTTTGGCGACGAGGTCAGTGCCCCAATTTCCGTCCTTGGTGTCCACGCGAAGCCGCATCTCGTCACCGGAGACTTTCCCCTTGAAGACCAGCGTAATGGGGTTGCCCTGCCACTCAGAATCGACCGAAAAGGAGATGTCGCTCCCTTCCAGCTTACCTTCGTTGATGGGACGGTCCTTGCCATCGTTGCCTTGCATCGTGCCGGTCACCTTGCCGCCGTCAGATTTCAGGTTGAAAACCCAAGCCGGACCGTTCTCCGACTGGGCGGCCCACTTCCCGGTGACATCCGTCGCCCAGAGCAGCGAAGTCAGGCACCCGAACAGCGTGAGACAGAATATGAAACGTGACATGCGCATAACATCCTCCCTTCAGATTCCGACCCGTGAGCATCGCCCCCCGCACGGGTCAACACCCTCGTGGGCCAGCCCTTTCGCCATGGCGTCTTGCGGCGCGGGCAGGCCAATAGAAACGCAGAGTTCTCGCAGCAACCGAAGGTCCGCCGCTCTTAATGGCGGGCGACTCCGTGGCGCGAGATCTTGAAGTCCATGGCGGTTGGTATCATACCAGAGAAGGAAACGCAATCCCGCGAAGTGGGGCTGCGCTATTCGGCTACGGAACCACCACGATGACAAGCATAGTGATCAGGGCAAGCCCAGAGCCCCCTGCGATCTTCGCCCCCACGGACCATGAGGTCCTCATGTCGCTCTTCTCCCTGAGAGGTATGTCGGGCGGCGTCCCATTCCTTCGAACCTCACATCGCGACCCGCCGAATCGAAAGGTGGGTAAACCTAAATATTCGCCTGTCCCGTATTGATTTTGCTGCGCCTTGCCATGGGGCACACTGCCTGCCCTCCGCTCGGAACTTCGGAACAAGTCTCCAACTGCAGACGTGGGCAAGATATTTTCCTTCATGCCGACTCAATTTAGAAAGCGGCGCCGCAGAGTTCTTGCCGGAGTATACTAACGCGCACCGGGAGAGGGCCGCGAAGAATCGATCCGCGGCACCCTCGCCCAATCACCGCGGAGGCACAAACGATGTCGCGAAACGCATGGTACTTCGTCCTCTCATGGTGTTTGTCATTGTTATTCGCAACGGCTGTATGGAACCAATCTTTGTCCTATCCCGTCCCCCAAGAAAGCACCAAGGTCATTCACTGGCCTGAGGGGAAGCGGGTAGCCGTCAGCCTGTCTTTCGACGACGGGCGCGCCAGCCAAGTTGATATAGGTTTGGACGTAATAAACCCCACCGGCGTCAAGGTTACCTTCTTCGTTAATCCGGGTAACGAAGCGCTCAGGCCACGGCTCGACGGCTGGAAACGCGCGGTGGCCAGCGGGCACGAGATCGGAAGCCATAGCGTGAGTCATCCTTGCACGGGCAATTTTCCCTGGTCGCTCCGCAACGCCTTGGAGAACTACACCCTGGAGCAGATGTCCCAACAGCTTGACGATGCAAGTGCGCAGATTCAGGAGCTTCTGGGTGTGCACCCCGTTACTTTTGCTTACCCCTGCGGCCAGAAGTTCGTGGGGAGGGGTCCCGAGATGAAGAGCTACGTGCCGCTCATCGGCCAGAAGTTCCTGGTCGGGCGTGGGTACATGGATGAATACTACAATGACCCGGTGTTTTGCGATCTGGCCCAAGCCGGCGGCATAGCCTTCGACAATATGGATTATATCGACATGGTGAAAAACATCTCCAAAGCCGCCCAGCAGGGTGGTTGGGTTATCTTTGCGGGTCACGACATCGGCCAAAAGGCCTTTCAGGTCACGGATACCATTGCTCTCGCTGCGCTCTGCAAATACATGCAGGACCCGGCCAACGGGGTGTGGGTCGACACCGTTGAAAACGTCGGAAAATATGTGGTAAAGCAACGCGGCAGCCTGGGAAAATGAAGTCGAGCAGCACCGCGTGGATCTGAGCAGGCAATCGCCGCGCCTACGAGACTCCGGGGCGGCGCCATTTACCGAGTGGGTCGCGCCCGGGTTTGCTCGAACAATTCGAGAAGCTGGCGCGCCGCGGTCTCCCAGGAAAACTCACTCGCCCGCTGAATCGCCCGCCCCGCGAGAGATCGACGAAGGTCTTCACAGGAAAAGATCCGATCTATTGCGGCAGCGAGTTCTTCGACGTTGTGCGGGTTAACCGTGAGCCCGGCATCACCAACCAGTTCCTCGAGGGCATTGCCGGAGCTCACGATGACAGGCCGGCCGCAGGACATCGCTTCGATCGCCGGCAGTCCGAAGCCTTCATCCAGGGACGGCATCACGAATACCGTGCAGGTATTGTACAACCGGCAGAGCTCTTCATCGGGAACAAATCCCGTGAACACCACCTGACGCCCCACATCCAGCTCGGCCACCAGCGCTTTGAGCTCGGCGTAGTTTCCTTTAAACCGATCCGAAGTATAGTCGCCGGCAAGCACTAGTTGGGCGCCCCGAGAGCGCGCGTCGGATCGAGAGAAGGCGCGAATCAGCAGCCCCAGATTCTTATTCGGACTGATGCCTCCGGCGTACAGTGCAAAGGGACGGGGCGGCGGCTCGAAGTGCCTCACGTGGAACTGCGGCGAGGCCGCTTCTTGCACAACGGCGATCCGGCCAGCGGGGACGTGGAACCATTCCGCGATCGATCGCTTCGAGTACTGCGAGACGGTCAGGATGGTATCCGCCTGGGCGAGCGCCAACCGCACCTTCGCGCTCCATAGCCAACGTTGTTTCTGCGAGGAAAAAGAAAACTGGGGATTCCTGTCAGCGATGGTGTCGTGTATCCCAACGATCACCGGAATTCGGCGCAGCAATGGAAAAAAGGAGTAGACCGACGGGAAAAAGAACAGATCGAGCGGTTCCGTCACGGCCAAGCTCATTCGGAGCAGATCGCGCAGCGATCGGTGGCTATCGGCAGTCGCCGATTGCGCCACGCCTTGGCTGGTCGCAACTCGCCGGGCCTCAAAGGGTGCTTTCAGGTCAAATAGTGGATACGACGAAGAGTCCAGATACACCGTGTAGCGGTGAGAGGAACTTACCTCGCCAAGGGCTTTCATCACTTCCCGGATAAAGCGCCCGTAACCACGCTGGTTGCTCCAACAGCCACCGTCGATTCCTACGCGCATGTCAGAAGAGTTGAACCTTTCGGGATCCGCCCACCACATTTCGGCCAGGTCGCAGATCGGCCAGAGTAAGTCTAAATGCAACATCCCAGCGGTCGAAGAACAGGTACAAGTCTACTTGCCCACCCGGTGAGGCGCAATAGTCTCATGGCAAGGACCCGGCACAAATTGCATGAAGCCATCCTCATTGGGAAACGAATCGACGAACATCCCTAAGAAGACTCCGCAGGCCCATGTACAGGTTACCGGATCCAGTGAATAGCCGCTCCAAGGGAAACCAGCCGCGAAGGTAGTAAGCATCGATCCGCGGCAGATCCAGGTGGTTCGATCGGGGCGAGAGAAACTGGAGCGATGTGCCGACGGCGAGGTCGAAGTGCCGGCCGGCCAAGGAGCGCACTTGGGAGGAAGATGCTCCATAGGGATAAGCCAGCCACCGCACGGGTCTTCCCATGCGCTTCTGGATCTTATCCTGGCATTCACGCAACTCCCGCTCGCATTCCTCGGCCGACAGCCGGCTGAGGTCGGGATGCGTCATTGTATGGGCGCCCAGCGAGATCAGCGGAGGCAGTGCAGACAGTTCATCCCAACTCAGCAGCGGCAGATCGGGAACCTTACCGCGAGGGTGACTGGGCCAGTTGTTGCGGCGCCCGCAGTATTCACTCACAATGAAAATCGTCGCTGGTAGCCTGTGAAGTTTGAGTACGGGAATTGCACGGTCGAGAAGATTGCGATACCCGTCGTCGAAGGTGATCGCAACAGAGCCGGGGCGGTGTGATGCCTGGTCCAGGGGTACCACTGGGATGCCGGACGCCGCGAGAAACTCCATCTGCTGCCGGAACAAGGAAGGGGCGATCGAAATCACCGACCTCGAATCGTCCAGGGAATGATAGGTGAGGATGGCGGAGCGGCCGCCGGTCATGGCGTGGTGGCCTTCACTTTTGCTTCCTTGGCTGAGGGCGTGAATCCAGTTACCCCGGTGGTGGTGGGCAGGAGCTTGCGAAGACTGTGACGAATCAACGCCACCATGAACCCAACTCCGCTGTATACGAAGTAGAGCAAATGAAACGGAATCGCCGCCACGGCGAACAGTGTGCCCCTCGCACCGGCCAGGAACACGTAAAACTGACTGTTCAGAACCACCAAAGTTAGCAGTAGAGCAAGAAACACGAACCGCAGCCGATGCCAGAGAAGATGGTAGGTGACACCTGCGATGATGAGGAAACAATAGCCGCCAACCAAGGCCCCGATCCATCGTCGCCTCTTCTCGAGCGAGTAGGCATACCGATAGCGAGCAAACAAAGCGATCCAAGCGCCCACAACTACGGGGATAATCGCGTACATGTGGAGCCGATAGGAGAGGCCGGCAATCAGTCCCATGACTATAAACATCAACGTGATTATGACAGGAGAAAGGTGCGGCGAGGCTTTCATCCAGTGGGACGATAGCAATATGAAGAATATTGCGAACAACGGCGTCAGGAAGTACGCGTGCCAGCGTACAGTGTCGTACACAGCGAGAAAGACCAGCATCAAGGCTAGCATCACACTGATCCGCTGGCTTATGCGCAGATTTAAATGGTTCGGCATCCGGCCCGAGCGAAGGGTCAGTTCGGACCAGGGAATGGCGCGGTGGAAAAAGTCTGTCTTGATCATGCTGTGGAGATTCCAACGTTTCAAATGCTTCACTCGGATATCAGCGTTCAGAGCCAGCTTTCGATTCGCCTGAACCAGCCGATAGCCCAACTCGACATCTTCGATGGCCGGGGCCTGGTAGCGGTTCGCGTCGAAGCCGCCGGAATCGAGGAAGACCTGCCGTCGAATGGCGCCACAACCGCTCCAGAATGTCACTGCTTTGGGGTTCGAATGCTGGTGCACATAACTGTGCATCAGATTCCGGAACTGGGACATGAAGTTCTGGGCGGCTGGCGAATCGTCATAGGAGCCCATGACTGTGTCCAGTTCAGGATCCTGCGTAAACTCGTTTACGATCTTGGATATCGTATCGGGAGAGACGCAGACGTCTGCGTCAAGGAAGAACACAATTTCGCCGCTCGCGGCTTCCGCCCCGATGTTCCGGGCCCGCGCCGGACCCAAGCGGCCGCCAGTAGACAGCACCTTCGCCCCGTGCTGGGCTGCTATCTCGAGCGAATCATCGGTCGACGCATCGTCCACCACGATGCATTCCAAAGGTGGGACCGTCGAGACACTCAAGCTCGCCAAGCATTGCTGCAGGTTGCTTGCAGCATTGTAGACAGGGATAACTACTGACACAGCTAGAGTCATTGCCCCCTCGCGCAACTCATGGTCTACAGCCACGACTTTCCAACTTTACCGATTTAATCACGTTTATAGCACACACCGGAGAGATTTCGCAATGGCTAACGCAGACCCAGTGCTGGTGTCATTTGGAATGGGAATCCACACGAGCCGCCGGTCATTCCCGCGAAAGCGGGAATCTACTCCGCAAACCTTTTAAAATGTGCTGTCGTCGGACTGGATTCGCTTTCGCGGGAATGACCGGCGGCTCGCAAATGACACCAATACCCGTGATCCTGACCTTCAAAATTTCTTATGTACCTTTCTCTTGCTGAATTCGATCATCTGGCCGATCCTCAGATAGGAGGCGTGGAGGATCGCCAATGGAAGTCCGGCCATGGCCGGGTGGTAGGCGGTCAGCCCGCGGAGCATCGTGCCCAACGAAGTGCGCGCGTCGAGCCACGCTGGGGCCATATCGAGGTCTGTTGCGACCCTGCGCGCGGCCAGGACGTAAGGGGACACGTCGTCGGCGAGATCGATCAGGAACCGGTGGATGCGACCCTGATCGTGCCTGGACTCCCAGGGCTTACGACCGAGGCCGTGGATCATCGGCGGGAGCCCACGGAACAGATCGAGCAATCGATGGTGGGGACGGTAGCCCGAGGACCCGGCGCAGTGGGCGATATCACGGCCCGAGCGAAGGTAATCGATTGGCACCCGGCCGAATTCCTCGCTTCCCAGCAGGGCGGTCAGGAGCACCTGATCGCTTTTCATGTGCCACGGACGGCGTTCGAACGGGAGCGCCTGCGCCTCACGGTAGCGCGGGTCGTGGGTCATCTGAAGCCAACGTGCCAACAGCGGCCTATGGGCTTGCGTAACGCGCAAGAAGCAAGAGTTGATTGGTCGTACCGGGCGCGCCTCAGGCAACCCCCACAGATGGGCAACGAAGATAGCCTCTGGCCGGTTCCAATCCTCCGCCACGATCAGGCAATGGCGCGGAAGTTCCTTGAGCAACCAGGAGATCGGACGCGTCACGATCATGTCGGCGTCGAGCCAGACCACCGCCGGCCAGCCCTCGTTCAACTCCTGGAGCAACAGCCAGGGTTTTACGTCCCAGCCGCTCACTCCTTCTGGCGGCCTTGTGGAGAGGACAACCTCGGGTCTGCGTTCTGCCCAGGCTCGGACCGAAGCCGGCGCTTCGGGTACGGTCAGATGCAGCGAGACCTCCGAATCGACACGACACAGGGATTCTCCCATCAATATTAGTCCATCCATCGCCTCCGGGCGGTCCTCGTAGGAACAAACACGGAGGGACAAGTCAGTCCTCTCCAAAGGTCGGGTTGTCCCCATTACATTCTCTTTCCAGCCGAAGGCGCCGTGAACTGCAAGGGTCGACCAGTCGAATCTAATCCTCAACGACGTGCGTCTCGAACTCTCTCCGATGCTCCGCCCAACGCGTATGGTCGAAGCCGCCCTCAGGGGATAGGCAGGCCGCAGCGGCATAGGCCATGGCCAGCGCATGGTGCGTATTATCGTGCGCAAACAAGCCCTGGCGGCCGAAGGTCAGCACGCCTTCGATTTCGCCAAGCCATCGATCCATCCTGGAAAAACACTCCTCGTAGCCCCGGCGGTAGAGGGGATACGCCTGACGCAAGCGGCGGGTGACGACTTTTGACACCCGAGTTGGTGTTGGCAGGCCGGCCTGCGCCATGCATTCGCAGAGACGCTTGCCCAGTTCTTGGTCGCTCATCTCCCACTCCGGGCGTCCGGGGTCCGAAGGAAGCTCCGCACAGAGAACGGTCCGCCCGCGCGGTTCGGATGCACCACTGTAATTCTTCGGCTCGGAAAGGCGGGAGATCGGGATCGACTCCTGGGGGAAGTAGTGGGCGTCATAGCTGCTGAATCGATCCTGATCGAGGAGCAGGTAAATCAGGATTATTCCCCGGAAGGAGATCCTTGAGGCTGCCTCCAACACATCGGGCGGCGGTTCGGGACGCATGCCCTGGAGCAGAAGAGTGATCGGTATGGTCGACCAAACGATCCGGGTCGGGACCTCAAACTGCTCACCACCGAGCTGATAGCGTACTGCCTTGACCCGGCTGCCCTCTCGTTCGATCGCCGTGACACGAGCTCCGAACTTGAATTCTGCACCCGCTTCTCGAGCCGCTTCGAACAGGCATTGCGAGATTTGGCCGTAGCCGTGGCGCGGATAGTAGAACCGGCCTGCCCCTGGGGGCTTAAGGCCAGGAATCTGCGCGGCGACCTTGCGTAGCATCTTCCCGAAAGAGTTGCCGGAGACCCGTTTTTGAGCGGTGGTGACTGCCAGTTCTTCGGGATGGACCGCCCAGAGCTTGCGGGCGTACGGGAAGTAGAACTCGCGGCAAATCGTTCGGCCCAGACCGCCATCGTCGACGACAATGATTTCCGCCTCGATGCCGTGCTGGCGCAGCACGTCTCGCAACTCCGCGATCACCGACCCGATGGCTTGTTCCTCGTTGTAGGCAGGAATCACAACGCTGACCTTCATTAGAATCTCCGTTAAATTGGAAACCGGAAACTGGTCCTGAGTCCCTTGTCCTTGGTGCTTGATCCTTGGTCCTTTTGCGTCTCGTCCCTCTTCGGGTCGTCCTTTGCAGCGAAAGCAAAGAGCCAGGGACCAATTCCCGGTTTCCAAATCATCTCGGCAGGAACGGCACAAACCGGGCGGTGCGACGGCAATACTGATCGTATCCGGGAATCCTCTCGAGCAGGTTACACTCCTCCCGGATGGCCTGTTGGCGAACGTAAACCGCTACGGCCAGCACTCCGATTACGGCCCAGGAGTTCAGCGCCAGCTCCAGTCCCAAAAGCAACAACAGATCGCCGGTGTAAATCGGGTGCCGCACAAGTCGGTACAGGCCATGCGCAACCAGCGCGTGGTCTTGTTTGACGTAGGACTTTTCAATGTCGGACCAGTTGGGGCCGAGTTGGATCCGCGCCGTGACTGCCGTCACCCACCCAAGAGTGTACAGCAATAGTCCTGCGGCGCGGAGGGTTGTGGGGGCCCGGGAAATCGGGAGAAGCTCGGGCGCCAGAATCTGCACCACGATAGCGGCCAGAACCGCTAACTTCGCGCCAGACGCCAACCGCGTCTTCAGCGGCTGGCTCTTCTTTCCCTGGGGCCGGTGCTCCCGCCGCTTCATGATCTCCCAAACCGCCTTGTGGAGCACGAGACCCAAAAGTAAGTAAATGCGAAAGAGAAGCGTTGCCATAGCGTGGCCTTCGGCCGCGGGGCCTTGTGTCCCTCGGGCACCCCAAAGCGGTGCCCCCAAGTCATTTACCGGACAGCTTGCGCTCACGGCAGACGCAGACCTCGCCGCCGCCCAGGGTTCCGGGGAAGATCTTGACCGTATCGAAGTCCGCGTGCACGGCGCTCCATAAGTCGGGATGAAAGGCTCGCAAATCTTCCGGCAGGGTGTACACGAGAAACGCGCGGCCACGCGGGCCGCGCAAGGCGGCGAGTTCGCCGGAGGTCCACGCCGCCGGCCACGCGGGGGCGTAATACTCCGAATAGGCGTGCGCGGCCAAGCTGACAGCGATCACGGGATCGCCGGCGGTGCGCTGGCGCTCCACGTAATCGCGCGCTCCGACGAAATCCTGTTTGGGCAGCGCATAACAGCGGGGCACGGTAAGGGCGGAAGTGACTATCATCAGACCGGCCAGCCAATACCCGGCGCGCGGGGACCAGCGGGCCGCCAGCATGGCGCCGTGGATCAAGATGAGGACGCCGAATCCCATTGAGAAAAAGAAAAAGCGCGGGAACAGACAGTGCTCTACCGCCAACATGGCTGCGCCGGTCAAGACGGCCGGCAAGATCATCGCCCACGCGGCCGGCTGCTGCTGGCGAAAAATTCGAAGCCAGCCGGCAGCGAAGAACGCCGCCCCGAAGACCACCACCACGACGGCAACGGAACCTAACCGCAGGCTGCGCAGACTTTCGGAAATGGTCCACCAGGGGTCGGTCCACTGGGTGGCCGGGGCCACGAGGGGTGTCGATACCGCGGTGCGGAGGAATTCGGGAAGCGAGAGCGCATAGATCTGCAGCGAAATCGTGCCGCAAAGAGCGAAAGCGGCGGCGGCCCGGCCAAGCGGCACGGGACGCCTCTCAGACCGCAGCCACACAATCAGGAAAATGAGGGCATGCGCGGCGGCCACGAAGAGCATGGTCATGTGGATCCATACGCCGAGAACCACGCAGGCGGAGTATCCGAGCCAGGTGCGCCATTGGTCGCGATCGAGGGCCTCCAGCCACAACCAGGTGGCCAGCAGGGTAAGAAACAGCAGGCCCGTGTAGCCACGCGCGTCTTGTGAGAACCAGATGCGATGGTAGGAGACGGTCGCTAGCGTGCACGCCAGCAGCGCTTCGGTTTCGCTGACTAGGCGGCGTCCCAGCAAAAAGAGCGCCCAGATGCTTCCCGCGCCAAAAACCACGGCCGGAAGCCGCAAAGCCCATGCCTGTTCGCCGAAAATTCGCAGAGAGCAGTGCGCCAGCAGGGAGTACAGCATATGCTGATTCTGATCCGGATAACTGGTGAAGATCCAGGCCATGGGAGGGCGCGCGTAGTGCACCAAGGTGAGCACCTCGTCGAGCCACAGGCACGAATTCAGTGAGGGGACAGAGAGCAAAGCGGCCAGCAGAGTGAGTGCCGCCAGAATGGCGTACGTACCGCGGCGCGCGGACTTTCGCTGCGCCGCAGCGAAGGGTCCTGTGGCCAACAGACTCGCGAGAATGAGGCCAAGACCGTGCAGCGCCAGCAATCCGCGAAACAGTGCGGGTCCCCACGCCAGCGAATGCGGAGCCCGCCCAAACGCCTGCTCGATGAATGCGCTCGACAGCAGAAGAGCCGTAACTACCAGAACGCTGCCGGCCAACGCCAGCCCTGGAGACCTCACTGAGAGTGGATTCGTCATTTCGCTGCCGGGGCTTCAGCCAACCGCCGACTCCACAAGTGCCGCCGAGGCGGATGATGCCCTTGACTAGTCTACCGCACGCCGCCGATGGCAAACGAGTGCAAACGCAGGAAATATCCTATCATAATGCCGGTATGCTGGGAGAACTCGCGTCTTGTCCGCCCCTTATTGCCGATTGGCAACTGACAATTGGTAAAGGTATCATGGCTGATTGAGCGCTCCCGGGATTTCGGCCTTTACCACTTCGCTGGCATGACATGAGAGTGCCTGAAGGGGGTACAGGGGACCAATAGAGTGCAATTTCCCTGATTTCAACGATTGTGAATCCCCGCGAACATGTCCAAGGGGGAGATAGAACTCGCCACTTGGGCGGCCACTGGAAGGACCCAGCGCCGAAAAAACGGGCTGGGGCACTCCGCGTGGAGGGCTTCAGATTTATGCTGCCAGTCAATCGGAATATGAGTGTGGAAATCTGGAAGTAGAGCTGTCAATGGATCGCCGACCGCGCGTGTGGAGATTAGAGATCATGTTTTCTAGAACGAATCTCGCAGGTTGTGCTTTCATGTTGATCGTGATCGCCGCCACTCTGGCCGTAATTCCGATGCTGTTCTTTGGCAACGCCTGGGGGCACGACTTTGATCTTCACCTCCCGAGGTGGATGGATGCGGCACAGCAATTTCGAGAGGGTATCGTATTTCCTCGCTGGGCCGCCGGGTCGAACTCTGGCTTTGGCGAACCTTTTTTCATTTTCTATCCGCCTCTTTCTTGGACGCTGGGAGCGACACTTGGCTCAATCCTGCCCTGGAGGATGGTCCCGGGCGCCTATGTCTGGCTGGTAGTTGTGCTGGCCGGGGCCGCAATGTGGAAATGCGCAAGAGAATGGCTGGACCCGCCAGACGCAGTGATGGCCACTCTCCTTTATGCCGTGAATCCCTACATCATTGTGATGGTCTATAAACGCTGCAGCTATGGAGAGCTGCTGGCAAGTGCCCTCTTTCCCCTGTTGGTGTGGGCCGCGGTTCGGATGGGACGCGATGCTACTAAGACCATCTTCCCCTTGGCAATCGTTTTCGCAGCTATATGGCTTGCGGACCTTCCCGCCGGCTTGATCGCAAGCTACTCTCTAGCGTTGTTGCTATTGTGCAACAGTTTCATCCACCGTTCTCTGCGGCCTATCCTGTACGGCGCGGTAGCCATCTTGACGACCTTCGTGAGCCTCTCTTTCTTCCTGTTTCCAGCGGCGTGGGAGCGAAAGTGGGTGAGCATTAACGTCCTGCTCCGTCCTGATTGGGTCCCGGAGAACAATTTCCTTTTTGCTCAAATCAAGGACCCTGGAATGCAGCTCTTCAACATGGGGCTGTCATTCCTTGCTCTTATATTGGTGGCCGTTGCTGCCCTCGCGGCTGTACTCACCCGTCGATTGAGACGCGAGGCTCCGGACGTTTGGCGTTTGCTTGCGGTGCTTGGAGGAGTATCCGCGTTCTTATTGTTCCGCCCCAGCTCGATCTTATGGAACATCCTGCCTGAACTTCGCTACGTGGCATACCCGTGGCGGTGGCTTTCTCCTCTCTGTGTGGCGGGTGCGGTCCTAACTTCATCAGCCGTCGGCCAAACGCGCAGAGGGGCGGCGTTGTGGGTGACTGTCGCCTTTGCTATCGGCGCCATCGGCGCAGGAATCGTTCACAGCGTCCGTTGGGACTCTCAACACCGCCACCTGAAAGATTTAACTGCGGCGACCCATTCCGGAGCGGGTTACAAACTCAGAGAGGATTTTGCATGGTTCTGCCCTCTTGGCAGTCACCCTTCAAAACTGCCTGAGCTCGCGCCTGTGATTGTTTCCGCCGACGCACAAGATGAGATGATGAGATAGAGATATCTCGGCAAGGAGTTCAGATTCACGTTGACCTTTGGTCGCCGGAACGGAAAGTGTTTTCCGTAGATTCACCTCGTCCGCTCCTGCTCAGAATAAAGCTGCTTACTTATCCTGCCTGGCAGGCAAAGCTGAATGGAAAGATCGTTGCTCTAGAGACGAGGCAAGAAACTGGGCAGATGCTGTTGCCAGTACCGGCTGGTTTCACGCGCGCTGAGATAAAGTTTGTACGAACTTGGGACCGGACGGTTGCAATGGCTGTGTCTCTCACAACCACGTTGGCGTTGATCGTGCTGCTGTTGGTCCTTCGATGGCGGGAAATATCGGCGAGGGGCCGTGAACTCGAACGAGTTTAAGCCGAAGAGATTTTCTCCGTGATCTTCTCCCTCCCGCCAGCGGCCGATGCCTTGGGCAAAAACTCCGCTCGGATCGCCAGAGCACTTTTGTAGCGCAAAGCGTGTCCTTGATTCTCTGCCCGAGCAAGTACGAGAACACGGTGCTGGATAACTTGTTCCCGATGCCCCCAGGCGGTACAGAACCACGAGTTCCAAGCAGCAGGCCGCCACGAATAGTACTCCTTTTGCGCCAGCCTCCGTTATAATAGCGCAGCCTCAGCAACGGCACAGTACAGGTGGGAAGCAGCATCAGAGGAAACATGGGAACGAACTCTCAACCCGTTTCGGTGGTGATCGCGTCCATCGTGGGCGCGCCCTTCATCGATGAATACCTGATGTCGCTGGAGCGGCAGGTGAAGGATTGTGGCGCGGAGGTCATCGTCGTGGCCTGCGGAACAGCCGAATATGCGGAGCGGATCGCGCAGAAGTTCCCCTGGGTGCGGGTGATTCGCCGAGCCGAGAGGGAAACCGTGCCGGATTTGCGGCGCCGCGGGGTGGAAGAGGCGAGCGGCGATCTCGTGGCCATCATCGAAGAGCACTGCCTCGCGGCGTCGGATTGGCTGCCGCGTGCCATCGAAGCTCATGCCGGCGGCGATTACGGAGTCGTCGGCGGTCCGGTGGTGGATTACAACTATAAACGGCTGCGGGACTGGGTGGTGTACTTCTGTGAGTACAACAACTACTTTCCGCCCTGGCAAGAGGGAGAATCGCACGACCTGGGCAGCGCCAACATCGCCTACTCTCGGGCCGTGCTTCTGAAGTACAAGGACCTTCTGGGCATCGGCTACTGGGAAGTGGGGCTGCTTCCGCGCCTCGTGGCTGACGGCGTGAAGTTTCGCCCGGCGCCGGCCATGGTGGTGTATCATGGCGGGCCCTTCAATTACGGTTACTATTTGCAGCAGAGATACTGGTTTAGCCGTGCCTTTGCGGGCGTCCGTTCGCGCACCTTGCCGGCTTCGCGGAAGATGGCCTATTTTCTGGCCTCGCCCGTGGTGCCGTTTCTGCTGTTGGCGCGCATGGCGCAGCGGGTGTGGCGTCAGCACTGTCACTTTGAGAAATTCGTCCAATCGCTGCCGCTGCTCATTCCGGCCCTGATCGTTTACGTGGCGGGGGAGTTCGTCGGATACCTGGCGGGTCCGGGTGACGCGCTTCTGAAAGTCGAATAAATGGCTGCTTTGGACAATCCCGTTCTTTCGGTTGTGGTCGCCATCATCACCGATGCCGCCGAACACCCGGACGTGAGCCATCTCGAGCCGTGCCTGGCCGCTCTGATGCGGCAGTCCGGCGCGCCCACGATGGAGATCATTGTTCCGTATCATCCTTTTGTAGACGGAATAGCACGCTTGCGCCAGCAGTATCCGGACGTTCGCTTTGTGGAAGTAACTGACCTGCGGACCTACACGCGCCGGGGCGTAAGCCGGGAGCACCACGACGAGTTGCGCGCCAGGGGCTTCACACTGGCGCGAGGCAGCATTGTGGCGCTGATTGAAGACGTTGGTATCCCGGCGCCGGATTGGAGTGCGCGGCTGGTGGAGGCCCACCAAGGGCCGTTCGGCGGGGTGGGTGGCGCCATCGAGAACGGCATCGATCGCCCGCTCAATTGGGCCGTGTATTTTTGCGATTTCCTGCGTTATCAGAACCCGCTGCCCAGGGGCGAATCCACCATCGCCAGCGACGCCAACGTATCCTACAAGCGGGCGGCCCTGGAATCGATCCGGCCCGTGTGGCAGGAGTTCTTTCACGAAAAGTCGGTGAACGGCGCGCTGCGCTCGCGAGGTGAAAAACTGGCGCTCGCGCCCGAGGTCGTGCTCTACCAGCACCGCCAGGGGCTGCGGCTGAAAGAGGCCCTGAAAGAACGATTTGTGTGGGGTCGGTCTTTTGGTGGCACGCGCGCGAGGCTGGCAGGAACCCCACGGCGGGTGCTGTGGACCGTGACTTCGCCGCTCCTTCCCGCCCTGATCTTGACTCGCATGACCCTGATGGCCTGGAAGAAGCGGCGCACCATGGCTGCCTTTCTGAAGGCCATGCCGCTCACCGTCGCTTTGACTCTGACCTGGACATGGGGCGAGTTCGTCGGTTACGTGACCGGACGCGCTAGCGCCGCCGGGCCCCAAGCGGCGGAGGCCATCGCTCGCGGCTCGCGGGCAGCCCCGTAGAGAGAAGGCAGAAAGCAGAAGGCAGCCAGAAGATCCCGTTCGCGGATCGCTCGCTGCCTTTTGCGTAGCGCCTACTGCTTGCTGGACGAGGAAGCCGCACGCCACATGGAAGGTATCGCGAGAATGGGCCGTCCCTTGAGTTTTCTGCACCTGACCACGTTCTACCCGCCTTACAGCTTCGGCGGCGATGCCATGCAGTTGTACCGGCTGTCGCACGCTCTGGCGGAGAGCGGTCATCACGTGGACGTTGTCCACTGCGTGGACTCTTACCACCTGCTGCACCCCGGCGAGCCACCGGTGAAGTTTGCCGAGCATCCCAACGTGGTCCGGCACGAGCTGCGCAGTGGCTTCAAGTGGCTTTCGCCCCTACTAACACAGCAAACCGGGCGGCCGTGGCTCAAGCGGAAGAGCATTGCTGAGGTGCTGCGCTTGCGCCCTTATGACGTCATCCATTTCCACAACATTTCTTTACTGGGCCCCGAGATTCTCTCCATCGTCCCCGAGCACGGCCGGGCCGTGAAGATGTACACCACGCACGAGCACTGGCTCATCTGCCCAACCCACGTCCTGTGGAAATTCAACCGGGCTCCGTGTGAACGGCCTGAGTGCCTGCGCTGCACTCTACAGGCAAAGCGTCCTCCTCAGATTTGGCGCTATACGGGGTTGCTGGACCGCATGGCGAGCCATGTGGACCAGTTTGTGGCCCCCAGCCGTTTTACCGCCCGGATGCACGCGGAGCGCGGCTTCCCGCAGCCGGTGGCCTACCTGCCGAACTTTATAGATCGCGTGGACAGCGACTGGCAGGATCCGGCGCCGCGCCCTCAGGAGGCGCCCTATTTCCTTTTTGTGGGCCGCTTGGAGCTGATTAAGGGCTTACAGACGCTCATCGCCCTTTGGGACCGCGTTCCGAAATACGATTTGCTGGTTGCGGGTACCGGAAGTTACGAGCCGGAGTTGCGCGCCATGGCTGCCGGCAATCCACGCATCAAGTTCTTCGGGCCGCTGCCGCAACGGGACCTCGGTGGGCTTTACTATCACGCCCTTGCCTGCATCGTTCCATCCGTCACCTATGAGACATTCGGAATGATCAGCGTCGAAGCGTTCGCGCGAAAAACGCCCACCGTGGCGCGGGACCTCGGCGCCTTGCCGGAAGTCATCCAGGATAGCGGCGGCGGCTTTGTCTACCGCACCGACGCGGAACTGCTCGAGGCCCTTGAGCGTATCGCCCGTTCGCCTCACCTTCGGGCCGAACTCGGGCAGAAGGGTTATGACGGCTTTGTTCGGTGGTGGTGCCGCGAAGCCCACCTCAGGCTGTACTTCGATTACTTGAACCGCAGCGCACAAGAAAAGTTCGGCAGGATACCGTGGCTCGAGTAGGAGTCCTGGTTCTTATTGCGTACGGTACGGAAGATTAATCGGGAGAAAAGGACTTCTCGTAGTTACGCCTGAGTTCCGGAGGTTGTTCCTCCTTGCGTAAGAGACAATTACCAGCAACCAGAACCTCCATCTCGGTTCCCATAAAGCAGCCGAAAGCGTCTTCAGGCGTACAAACAATAGGCTCGCCTCGGACATTGAAGCTGGTGTTCACGAGGACGGGACAACCGGTACGCTCTTTGAATGCAGTGAGTAGCGCATGGTAACGCGGATTAGTCTCTTTATGGACAGTCTGAACACGGGCAGAATAATCCACGTGTGTCACCGCAGGAATGTCACTTCTGGCGACGTTGAGCTTCTCGATGCCGAACAACCTCTGTTGTTCCTTTGTCATGAGCTTCCGTCGGCCCTCCACAACATCAGCAACCAGCAGCATGTACGGACTATCAGCGTCCAGTTCAAACCACTCATTCACGTCTTCGCGTAGAACAGAGGGTGCAAAGGGGCGAAAGCTTTCCCGATACTTCACCTTGAGGTTGAGCATCGACTGCATGCGCGGCGACCGAGGATCGCCAAGAATGGAGCGGGCGCCCAATGCCCGCGGCCCAAACTCCATTCGCCCCTGGAACCACCCAACTGCCTTCTCTTCCACAAGAGCATCCACGGAAGCTGTGAGTATAGCGGCGTCATCGAGCACGGTGAACTTCGCCCCAGCATCGGTCAGGCGCTTTTCAAGCTCTGGTTGTGAAAAGGAAGGCCCAAGGTACGATCCCTTCATGTCATCACAGCAACTCAGAGTCCGCTGCTGCCCGTTATAAAGGTAATAGGCGGCTAGCGCGGCGCCCAAAGCGCCTCCCGCATCCCCCGCCGCGGGTTGAACCCAAATGTTCTTGAAGCGCCGGTCTCGAAGAACCTTGCCATTGGCCACACAATTCAGTGCTACGCCGCCGGCAAGACACAAGTTCTCTGCCCCAGTCTCGTCGGCAAGTGAGCGGGTCATACGCAATATCACTTCTTCCAGAGTAACCTGCACTGATGCCGCCAGGTCCATATGGCGCTGCGTCAGTAGTTCGTCTGGTTTTCGTGCCGACCCTCCAAATAGGTCGTCAAATCTCCGGTTTGTCATCCTCAAGCCGGTGCAATAGTCAAAATAGTCCAAATTCAAGCGGAACGAACCGTCGGGCTTGACGTCCAGTAGGCTGTCAAAGATCAGTCGTGCGTACTTGGGTTCCCCATACGGAGCAAGGCCCATCAACTTGTATTCACCCGAGTTGACCTTGAAACCCGTGTAGTAGGTGAAGGCTGAATACAGTAAACCTAGTGAGTGTGGGAAGTGGATCTCCTTCGTGATCTCAAGGTGATTGCCCTTGCCTCTTGCCAATGACGTAGTTGCCCACTCCCCCACGCCATCCATGGTCAGGACGGCCGCCTCTTCAAACGGCGATGGAAAGAATGCGCTTGCTGCGTGGCTTAGGTGATGCTCAGTGAAGAGCAAACGTCGGTCCCAATCAAAACGGTCCCCGGCACACTTCTTGAGCTCATCGCGAAGTAGACTCTTCTGGAAGAGCTTCTCACGGAGCCAAAGAGGAACAGCCATCTGGAACGACCGGAGACCCCGGGGCGCGAAGGCGATATAGGTCTGCAAGAGTCGCTCAAACTTCAGGAATGGCTTGTCATAAAACACGACGTAGTCAATCTGATCGAGATGCACACCTTCCTGGGCGAGGCAATAGTCAACCGCATGAGAAGGAAAGCGAGCGTCGTGCTTTTTCCGGCTGAAGCGCTCCTCTTGTGCGGCGGCAACAATTTCGCCATCTCGGACTAAAGCAGCAGCGCTGTCGTGGTAGAAAGCGGAAATACCGAGAATTCTCAAGGGAATTGCCCCGAAGCCTAAAAGAGCGTGTAGATGAAGGGTGCAACAGCGCTCCCTTGCGCAAATATCAGAAGAGCGCCAAGCAGCAACATCACCAGAATGATGGGCAACAGCCAGAACTTCTTCCGTGTTTTCATGAAGTCCCACAACTCAGCAAGCAGAGACATCCATTCCTCCTTTAGAACTGCTTCGACATGGTGTCAGGTTGAGGGCCAGGGGGATGCTGGTTGATCCAATAGGTGTCTGTTTCCCGTGCTGGTTTCAAACGAAGCGGGTCCTTGCCTCGCAGCCGTGAGATGAGTCCAGCCGGTGCAAAAACCAGGAAAAACAGAACAGCGGTCACGAGCGGGTTTACGATTCGCCCCAGCAGCAACCCCAGTGTGGTCCAGGCCCTGTTTAGGGGATGCAGTAATCCCGGCCGAAGAAGGGCGACCACCAGGAAAACACCAGCGACCCCGAGTGCCGGCACCCGAACATGACCCCCGGCTCGTAGTGGCCACAGACTCAGGACGGCAAAGACCGACGCAAATACCAAGCCGAAAGTCCGATCAGAAGAACCGCGAAGCCCTTCAGCCCTCTTCAGATCTTCATGGAAGTTCAAACCCATAATCCGGTTGTTAGCCCAACCCACAGATGCACAAGGCGGCGCTCAGACCTCTTCATTGGCCTGTCCGCTCCTTTCGTCTGCTGGCAGCGGTTTCATCCCCCTCTCTGTTTTAAGTATTATCACACAGATTCAGGGCGTTAGAGCACAAAGGTATGATCGGCCCAGGGGCCAGCCGGGCGAGCTCAGGGTGGCACAGTCCGCTGTGCATGCCGTAGAGCTGGCTGCCGCATTCTTATGCGCAACCAGCAGTGCACGAGTTGCACTCGGTGTCGGGGTGTATGGAAGAACGTATGTTTTGAGCCTTAGTGCTGTATCAGTAGCGCACCGAGCGAAAACAGCCGGAAAACGAGACTAAGCCGCAGTTGTGCATGCCAAAAATCCCCTTCAGTTTGAAATCATTATTTTCGCTTATATGTCGCGCACCCTAAACTCGACTGAATCTTGCATTCAGAGGCGGTCGGGTCTATATTACCCGTCGGGCGCAAAATGAAAACGGAAATTCCGGCACGCGATCTCTCCTGTTCAAGCCTTTGGTCGAAGTCGCGGAGTATAACAAGGCGCAGCCGCCGGTTGCGATCGAAGAAAAAAGTTTCCTCTGGATCTCCGTGTCCCAGTGGTAGTCCGCAATCGGGTTCCAGGAACTCAAGCGTGATTGAAGATTCTACGAGATGGAGACGCTTTGCCGGCATCGTAGTCTGTTTGAGCGTGTTGTTGGGCGGGTGGCTGCGCCTTTCCGGCTTGGATACGAAAAGCATCGCGCACGTCGAGATGTTCGTGCCGGGCATCCGGATGCCCGAAGGCCTGTCCGATCCGCCAGAGCGTCTGACCTTTCGCCGTGTTTTGACCGGAACCTTTTCCTACGATTCGAATCCCCCCGGCTATTACCTGCTTATGTTGCCCTGGACACGGACCACGGGAACGAGCCTGCGCGCCTTGCGGCTGCCTTCCGCGCTGCTGGGTACGGCTTCGATACCCTTGGTCTACGGGTTGGGTGCGCTGATCGGTGCGCCGGTCTCGGGCGCCGTGGCAGCGGCACTTCTGGCATTTAGTGGCCATCATGTGTTTTGGAGCCAATACGCGCGCATGCATGCGTTAATCTGCTTTCTGGGACTTGCAGCCAGTGTGCTCCTCCTGTTGATCGCGCGGGGCTCACGGCGCCAGGGCATCCTGGTCACCGGCTACGCGATATTGATCCTAGCTGGCCTCACCACTCACATCTTCTTCTGGAGCTTACTCGCGACCCACATGATCTGGACGTTCGGAAATGCCTGGGGCCGGCGGGAACTGCCCGACGTCTGTCGCGCGCAATTGCTAGTAGCGCTGCTCGGTTCGCCGCTGATTGCGTTCGCTGCATATCAGAGCGGCACTACAATCGCCGTCATGAGCAACGATGTCTTGGGCTATTTGACGGAGTTCTGCTCGTTTGCGTTCGCGCTTCCCTCCATCTACTCGGGATTCTTCCCGTCAACGGTGCCGTTCACGGGGACTGCCCTATCTTGGGTGGTCAGGGGCATCATTGGGCTGACCGGGGCGTTCCTGGCCGCCAGTGGACTGCGTCATCTGTGGCGTTCGGCCTCAAACAGCCCAATCTTTCCCGAGCGCCCGTCGAGGCGCATCCTTTGGAATTCTGGCTGGATCGCCGCTGGGAGCGTGGGCATTCTTGAGATCATCGTGTTCATTCACATGACGCGCTACGCACAGTATATCCATAGCACCATTAAGATAACGAAATACCTTTCGGTCCTGCCGCTTGGCTTCGCGGCCGTCGCTCTGCTCCTGGACAGAATCTGGCCGGGCTTACCGAAGCCCGGCCGTTGGAAGCGGCTGGTAGACGGGGAGCGCGCTCTGATCGCCCTGTTGGCGATTGGACCTTTCGTCATGCTGGAGGCGCTCTCGCTGGTGACGCCCCTCCTGAACCAGCGGGGCTTGCTGGTTACCACTCCCTATTTCCTGCTGCTGCTGGCAGTCGGCTTGGTCTCGCTGGGCCGTAAGGCGTGGATTGCGGTGCTTTTACCGGTTCTGGTGCTGACCTGCGCCGCAAGCTTGGCCTCCTTCAGCCAGATGACCGCCGATCCTGCCGATTACGCCCAGTTAGCTCGCGAGGTGAAGGCCGAAATCCAAGCCAGCGACTTGCTTTTCATTAAGAAAGAGTGGGATACAACACCGATTCTGTATTACTTTAACGACGACCAGTACCACTTGGTGGGCCGTCACCCCGTAGACTATGCGCTTGCCTGTGCCCAGAATCCGACGGCCCGAGTTTGGGTGTTACTACCCCATGACACCAAGGGGTCCTATGCAATGCAAAGAGCCCTCTCCGATTATCAGCCTCTCAGGGTTGTCACCGCTTTGCACGGTAAGGCGATCCTGTTCCAGCGCCCTGGCCAGGTTCCCGAAACGCCACACCGCTAAGATGCACTAATTAGAGGGAATGGATGCGAACCTGGCGGTCACCTTGGTAGAGAGTCAAGGAGCCGTACCGCTGAAGGGAGGGGAAGCAAGGAGGCGCGCCGCCAGGAATTGTGCCACCATGCGGGCGCCGCTGATGTTGAAATGGTCGTCGTCAAAGAAAGCGGAAGTATCCTTGGGAATGGCGGATGCCAGGTCGTAGCATTCCAGGTGGTCCTCCCGGCAGACGCTCAGCAAGGTTTGGTTGAAGGCGTCCATGGCGCGCGCGAGGTCAGCGGCGGAAGCAAAGCCGTCCCGCCCCACCCAACCGAACCAAAGCAGATGCTCTTCGGTCGGTGACAGGTTGGCCCGCCATAGGGTGGGCTGAGTGAGGAAAAGGCAACGAAGACCGCGGGCGTGGCATTCGCGCTCCAGTGCCCGAACCCGTTGCGAGTACTCTCGGCGCCCCAGTTGAAGATCGGGGAGCGGGACGATAGGCCCGGCCGCCCGCCTCTCCCGTGCGCCAAGCAGTAGATCCGTCTCTGGGGACGAATGCCAACGCCTGAGAGCTATGTCCCGGGCCATAGCAAACAGCCAGGCGCGCCGAAACAGTCCGCCCTCGGCCTTGACCCCGGGAGGAGCGTGGGCGATGAAAAGTCTGGCTTTGTAGTCAAGCTGCTTCTGGCTGGAGGCGCCGCGAGATTGCACCGTCGCTTGCAGATCATTCACGCCGATCAGGAAGATCAGCAGGTCAGCCTGGCTGAGGACGGGCCGCTGTCGAAGGCAAGCGAGGTGATCAACGGTGGTCAATCCGCTGGCCCCCGAATTCCCCACCCAGACGGGATACTTCTTCTGCCCGTCGTTCATCGCCAGCATCAGGAGGTGGGACCAATCCTGAGAGTCGTCCAGGGCGACACACTCGGTGGTGCTTCCGCCCACCGTGATGATCTTGTAAGCTCGGCCATCGGACGGCGGCAGCGGTCCCCGCAGCCCCAGTCGGTTGGTCGTAAAGGTCGCCGTCGGCGGCACTCCGGGCAGTCCCGCGCGGGCCAAGTTGTGAGTCACGGTGGCGGTCCCCGGCCGGAAACGGAGAGGAGTTCGGTTGAAGCTCTGGATCACGACGCGAAGGCCCAGTTCCGCCAAGCCTACCGAAAAGCAGAACACGTAAACGGCCAGCAAAGGCCCGGAGATCCGGTCGAGGAAACGCCGGCGGTTCCGACTGAGCGCCAGCGCGCCCAGACCCGCGACCAACCAGATCGCGCCGATAGCCACCACCCCCTTCTCCATGATGTAGGCGGTGCCGGCGCGCACCGCTCGGAGCGAGTCCACCAGCAACACGAGGGGAACCAAGAGGTGACCCAGGTAGGCTCCCAGGAGCAGCCGGTCGGGGTCTGTAACGGGTTGGCTTTCGGGCTGATTATTACTCACGGAAGTTTCGCGACGCACGATGAACAACGGGACGAATCACTCTGCCTTTGTCATTCATCATTCCTCTCAATGCCTCCCGGTTGAACTAGACTTCGGTCATCATTTTACTGCGGCCGCAGAGGAAGCCAGTCCCGCCCGGCTGAGAAGAAAATCCGTGATTTGCTTCGCCGCCAGCCGATGTTCTTCCGGGTCCCAATGGCCCTGGCTCTTTAGCTTGGCCCCCCGCTTGATCTCCTGGCGGAACCGCGGTCGAAGAAACAGACAAGCAACGCCCCGATCCTGGCAATACGTGTTGAGGAACTGTTCGCGCCAGGTGAGGGAATCACTCGCGTCTTCTATCTCCTTTTCAACTGGCATCTCGACGAATACGGGGACCGCTCCCATGTTGCGCGTCGTCGCCACGATGGTATCGAAAATCGCCGCGGTGAGGTTTCTCGCCTCCGTGTCAGTCTTGCCGACGGTCCAGAGCAGCTTGTCTCGCAAAATCAGCGCGAGGTCAAGAGCCTTCGGGCGATAAGGTTCCTGGGCGAGAACACTGTCCGGAGTTGGTACCGGTACGTTCGTGAGTTCCAGGTGGCCCGAAACCAAATCGAATTTTGGTTTTGCATATGCAAAGAAGGTCCAGAGATTACGGTAGATATCAAGATAAGCAAATCCCAGGATCACGATGTCGGGGTGGTATTTGACGCCTTCCTCCTTCAAATACAGCAGCATCTGATCGTGGCCATAGCCTTGCACGCCGAAATTCAGCACCTCGGTATTGGGGAGGGCTGATTCCAGATCGTGGGAGTAGGTCTCGTCGTCGGAGACCTCCTCACCAAAGGTGAAGGAATCACCAAAAACGAGAATACGTCTTTTCCCGGCCGTGCGCTGATATTCGTACTCCGCCTTCCCTCGGAGTCCCTTGGAATTCGAATTCAGCGTCTTCCCGTCAAAAACAGCCATGTCCTTGATATCTGGTTTTAGCGTCCAGCCCCGAGTCGGATGATAAATGGCGTACGGTCCCGTCCACTCGAGATGGATTCGGTGTAACACTATCCACTGCAATCGGTAGGACGAATTGTCGTAGCCGAGAATGCGGCGCCGAAGCCAGCCGCTCCACATGGCTAACCGCGTCCCTCCCTCCATACAAAGGCCGAGGGAAATGACAAAAAGGAGGGCCTGAGCGATCCAGTCCTTCCATTTCGGCTTGTTTCTGATCGGTTCCATGCTTCCCGGTTGTTCTATGAAATAAACTCAGAAGGGAGCACCGCAATCGCTTCTATGTCCGGCAGCGTACTCGAGCGCTTCCTTCAAGTATGGTGTGGATCCGCGGTCGTCAAGGTCTATCGGCTTGCCATGCAGCTCGATGGCGCGCTGCAATTCTTTGGCTCCTGTCGCGTTGTCACCCTTGAAATAGGAGAGCGTGGCCAGATTCGCCCACACTTGCCACGAATTCTCGTCTACCTCCTTGGCCTCGAGCAAATACCGATGAGCCGCCTCATAATATAGAAATGGAGTCTTCATGACGAAGATCCCGTTATGCAACAGGGCGCGAAAACGCAGCGGGGATTTCGGTTCGAGATAGCCCACGTCAGCGAGAAAGACATCGACAGGGCAACATCCCTCCGGCGGCTTCTGCGAAGGAGTAAGAAAACCGATTTCGACCATTTCTTGAATGATCGCTTGCGCGGCGACCGATTCCCCGAGCGGGGTTCCGTGATTATTGTCGGCCACCAAGTCGGCGCCGACCAGACCGTTCTTAGCGTGTTCCTCATACTCTCTTTCCAGGTCAACCAGATAGACACCAGCAAGGCCAGATGCTGCCCTTCGAATGAGGGAGTTGATCTCGCTGGATACCCGATAGGGTTCAGGGTCTAGATCCTTTGCTTTCACGAACGACTCCCGGGCGTCAGCGTAAGCGCCCATCGCAGCCTGAATCTGGCCGCGAAGAAAGTAAAGCATAGCATCCTGTGGGTAGTGGCTGAACCCCGTCGTAACCGCATCGGATGCCTCTTGATACTTTCCGCCTCGCAGGAGTTCCTGAATCCTTGACACCGCGTCCGCATAGCGCCGGTCGCGTCGGGGAAGCCGCTTATAAACCGGAGGCCAATCGGCGAGGTTTGACGTCAGGGTGCACAAGATCAGCGGGACGCCTTTCTGGCGCACTCGCTTCACAATTTGATTCAGTTCCTCGTTGAAGGTGGCAATCCTGCCCTTGTAAGAAGCCGATTCCTGGTCCCAAACATCAACCTGGCAGGGCATGATGTAGCCTTGCCGGTATTTCATCATCTCGTCAACAAAGTGGTCCAGCAACCTCATGGTGGCAAAGTGCAAGCGCAGCGTGAACCGGAGACGGTCGATCCGCCCGTGATGGGGCCCGAAGAACTCGTTGTGTCCAGTCGCGACAATCACCAAGTCCGGCTGATCATCCAGCCGTCGCGTCAATTGTCGCAGCACGTAGGCGGTGTCCGCGCCTGGGTAGCCAAGGTTATAGATCCGGATGTTGCGATTCGGGTAGAGGCGGTGAAGCCAGTACTGCATTTGGGCGACGAATGCAACCTCGGGGACGGGCAGGCCAAACACCGTCGACCCGCCGAAGGCGAACACACGAATTTCAGAAGGGCCCTTAGGTGGAATCCTCCTCAGTTCCGCCGGCGTATCGCGCTCCATCCTAGCTCGCTCCCAGTGCCGGCATGCCAGCTCGATTAACGTCAGGAGGGCAAATACAACGACGAGGTTGGTGATGGCGATGAGCCCTATATTTCGAGCTTTTGCAAGGACCATTTCGTCCCTTCTATAAGTCTGACGCCAAGACTTGCCGTTTGAGGGCCAGGCCCGACAATGCGGGAATCGTGATATAAACTCCAATCTGTGTAATCTGCGGATTCGGTCTTCATGCGGTCCAAGATTCAATCCACAGATTACGCAGATTTACACGGATTCAAAGGAGTCCAAAGTCGAAAGTTAAAAGTCAAAAGCAGAAGCGGTCTTGACTTTCGACTTTTGACTTTCGACTCTCTTCTGTCAAATAAACTCAGAAGGGAGCACCGCAATCGCTTCTATGTCCGGCGGCGTACTCGAGCGCTTCCTTCAAGTATGGTGTGGATCCGCGGTCGTCAAGGTCTATCGGCTTGCCATGCAGCTCGATGGCGCGCTGCAATTCTTTGGCTCCTGTCGCGTTGTCACCCTTGAAATAGGAGAGCGTGGCCAGATTCGCCCACACTTGCCACGAATTCTCGTCTACCTCCTTGGCCTCGAGCAAATACCGATGAGCCGCCTCATAATATAGAAATGGAGTCTTCATGACGAAGATCCCGTTATGCAACAGGGCGCGAAAACGCAGCGGGGATTTCGGTTCGAGATAGCCCACGTCAGCGAGAAAGACATCGACAGGGCAACATCCCTCCGGCGGCTTCTGCGAAGGAGTAAGAAAACCGATTTCGACCATTTTTTGAATGATCGCTTGCGCGGCGACCGATTCCCCGAGCGGGGTTCCGTGATTATTGTCGGCCACGATGTCGAAGCCGACCAGACCGTTCTTAGCGTGTTCCTCATACGCTCTTTCCAGGTCAACCAGATAGACACCCACCAAGCCGGATGCTACCCTTCGAATGAGGGAGTTGATCCCGCTGGATACCCGATGGGGTTCAGGATCAAGATCCCTTGCTTTCACGAACGACTCCCGGGCGTCAGCGTAAGCGCCCATCGCAGCCTGAATCTGGCCGCGAAGAAAGTAAAGCATAGCATCCTGTGGGTAGCGGCTGAACCCCGTCGTAACCGCATCGGATGCCTCTTGATACTTTCCGCCTCGCAGGAGTTCCTGAATCCTTGACACCGCGTCAATATAGCGCCGGTCGCGTCCGGGAAGCCGCTTATAAATCGGAGGCCAATCGGAGAGGTTTGACGGCACGGTGCACAAGATCAGCGGGACGCCTTTCTGGCGCACTCGCTTCGCAATTTGATTCAGCTCCTCGTTGAAGGTGGCAATCCGGCCCTTGTAAGAAGCCGATTCCTGGTCCCAAACATCAACCTGGCAGGGCATGATGTAGCCTTGCCAGGATCTCATCATCGCGTAATCAAATTGGCCCAGCAACCTCATGGTGGCAAAGTGCAAGCGCAGCACGTCCCGGAGACGGTCGATCCGCCCGTGATGGGGCCCGAAAAAGTCGTTGACTCCTGATGCGACAATCACCAAGTCCGGCTGATCATCGAGCCGTCGCGTCAATTGTCGCAGCACGTAGGCGGTGTCCACGGCTGGGTAGCCAAAGTTATAGACCCGGATGTTGCGATTCGGGTAGAGGCGGTGAAGCCAGTACTGCACTTGGGCGACGAATGCGACCTCGGGGACGGGCGCGCCAAACACCGTCGACCCACCGAAGGCGAACACACGAATTTCGGAAGGGCCCTTAGGTGGAATCCTCCTCAGTTCCGCCGGCATATGGCGCTCGATTCTAGCTTGCTCCCAGTGCCGGCATGCGAGCTCGATGAGCGTGAGGAGGGCAAATCCAACAACGAGGTTAGTGACGGCGATGAGGCCCACTTTTCGAGCTTTGGTAAGAACCATTTCGTCCCTTCTCTAAGTCTGACGCCAACACTTGCTGTTTGAGGTCCAGGCCCGACAATGCGGGAATCGTGATGTTGACCCCTCCGCATAGGACTTATTGGCCGCTCCCAGCTTGAGACTGGGAGACTGGTTGTTCAGCTTCTCCGTGGGGTGAATGCGGCAGATAGAACAGCCAGATAGACCGACCAACAACATATACTGGTTGGTAGGCCCTGAGCCAAGAAAAGCTGTCGGTGGGGAAACCGAGCCCTCCGACTTTGAGTCGCAACAGACTGATAGCAATCCAACCGTCGGTTGGCTGGTGAGGAAGGAGTATCCGGAAGGGTGGAAGACCAAATTGACCGAGGTCCAGTTCCGCACTGCCTGCATACGCAATGGATACCTCTTCGACGCGCTTTGCCTTCAGGATCGCGCACAAACGAAGCAGGTCCTGGCCCCAGTCCAAATCGCTGTCAATCAAAATCCTTTCCGGATGCTGACCGGCCAACTCGTTAAAATACGCCAGGTAGTCAGGATGGGCTCGGATCGACGAGGTGAGGTGCCAGGCCAAGAGCGGCAGAATTACGGCGAATCCGGCACACCTCAGCTTGGGACTGCTCCAAAGCTTGGCACTGTTCCAAAACCGGCAAGCACCGACTCCGGCGATGATGGCGAACAAAGGAAGAATGGGGAGAATATGGCGCACTCCGATGTTGATGTGGCTGGGCATACACACCAGCAAGAGTGCCAGGGCTGCGACCACTGGCGCCGCTGCAATCCAATTTCTCTCGCGCCAGGCGGACTTTCCGAGGTAGAAGGTCCCCATGCCGATGAGAACCAAGAAGGGGAGTGTGATCTTCACGGCTAATGCGACAGGGAAGAAGTACCACCAGCCTCTCTCGCGGACCTGGCCAAGCAGGTAACCCTTATGACCCTGTGCCTCCTTATTGCGTAGGCTACTAAGTCCCCGGAAAAAAGCTGGTGCTGGGACCCCAGGGAACTCAATGGCCGCGTAAGCTACTTTGTGAAGAATGCCACTTGAGCCAAGCAGGCGAGCGAATTTGGCGTCCTGCCTTTCGGCAGCCGAAGTTAGCGAGCCCACTGAGAACCGGTACCCAGCCCAAACTACCAAACACATCACCAGAGCGGCAAGGGCAAGGCCTCCACGCCATTGAAATCGATCGGTTACCAGGGGCTCTTCTTTTTTGTCTCTTCCCAGAAATCGCCAAACCAACAGAGCTAACCCACAAGCGGGCAGGAAGACCAAGGCGCTGAACTTAGCGAGAGTGGCAAGCCCCACCGCGATGCCGAGGATGGCGGATCGAAGGTAGGTCGGCCGTTCCAGCAAGTTAATGTAGGAGATGAGGGCGCCGGTGAAGCCAGCGGTGATCGCCATATCGGTGGTGGCCAAGCCGGCATGAGCTAGAACAACCGGAGAAGTGGTGAAGAGCAACGTCGCCACGAGGGCAGGACCATTCCCGTATCGAACCCGAGCCCAGTACCAGACCAGGAGGGTGGCGACAAGGAAAAACGGCAGCGTGCCCAAGCGCGCTAGTGTCAGATTGTGTAGATATCGGCCGTGAGCAAGGAGGATTCCATTCCCTTCTTGCCACATGCCGTCTTGGCCGGCCAACCTGAGCCCGGACAGGTAAGGGCCTAGCGCGACGGCGACCCGTGCGAGCGGGGGGTGTAGCGTCCCCCAGTGTAGGTTCCCCGTTCAAGCCATTCCATGCCGGCTCCTAGATGTCCTGGCTCGTCAGTCGTCTGACCGAAAACCCGGTACGTTGAAATGATTCGCGCTGCGCCAATGCCGGCAAGCAACAGGAGGACGACTCCCACAAAAGTGCCGTGCCAATTACCCGGGATCGGCAGGATCAACCGTTTTCGCCTCTCGTCCATAAAGATGGGTTCCTGACTCGCTCGCTCGTGCTGAGAAGTCACAGAATATAACACACAGCGCGTAGAAGCTGCCTCTATCTCGGCGCCGCCCGCACGGCGCCGAAGAGATCAATATCCACACAGAAGAAACGCCGCCTCTCGATCTCGGCGTAGGTTTCCGCAAGTCTCCGCCGCGCCGATTCAGCCGCGTCGATTGCAGGCAGCCTCTCCTGATAAAGGACGGAGATCAGCCAGACTCTTTTACAATCTGCCGCCGAGGAGAGGGCCGAGTCGAGCGGGATTACACGCGGATCCTGCTGGTCGCCCTCATAGATGGACCAAGCCCAGCGCGCTTGGCGCTCCTCCCAGAGCGGAGCCACCACGGCACAGTCCGCCGGCTGGTAATCGCGGGCGACGGAAGCGAGGGCGTGCTTGTAATCCTCTTTGTAAGGGATGAAGTAGTTTGCGCGCAGCGACCAAGCACTATAAGCCAGTAGAAAGACGATGAACGCCCAACGCAGTGCCGCCGAACGCCTCGTGGAGATGCCGCGAGCCACCAAGATGTAGTAAGGAGCGGCACAGAACGCGATGTACCTGACCTCGTACGGCCGACGTAGAAAACCGGCGGTGAACGCCAAAGCCATCGGCACCGCGAGCAACAACACCAGGAATACCAGATTCTCCCGCTCGGTTCCCTCATCCGTCCTTTCGTGTTGTCGCACTACAAGCAGTCGCATTGCTAAGGCAGCCGGCAGGCAGAACAACACCCCTCCGACGATGAACGTCCACCAGGGAGCTGAAGCCAGAAGTCCGTTGGCCCGCCCATTGTTGAACGTATTCAGCGATGCGACGGCTGTGAACCAGTGCCCGAAGGCAGGGCCCGAATGCGCCCACGCGCTGAGCCTCTGGGCCTTTTGTCCGTGTAACGCCTGGCCGATGACGCCACTGGAAAGCCACGGCAGATACGCAAGCGCTAACCAGAAGATGCCGCCCAACAGCCACGTTGGCGGGAGAGAGTACCGGTTCCGATAGACAATGCCGAACAGGAGAAGAGAGCCCAGAACAAAGAAGCCGTAATAATACGTGTAGATGACTAGAGAAGTGAGGCACAGGAATGCGATCCAGAGCGGGAGGCGTTTCTCTCGCAGGGCCCGCAGGAACAGGTACACGCAACAAAGGAAAAACAACAGGAACTGAGCGTATGGCCGCGCTTCTTGGGAGTACATGACAGCCAACTGTGAGCAGGCGAGCAGAAGCGCCGACAACAATGCCGTACGGCGGTCGAACAGGTAGCGCGCCAGAGGATACATCATCAGGACCGCGAGAGTGCCAAACAACGCTGACAGCAAGCGGCCTTGCAACGGTCCAAAGCCAAACGCTCCAAGCCACCCATGAAGTAAGTAGTAGTGCAGAGGTGGATGTACGAGGTCCCGAACGAGGGCTGCATTCATCTGCGTCCACGGGAGCCGGCTGACACTCAGCGCGAACACTTCGTCGTACCAGACGCTTTGAGAACCGATTCGATACAGTCGCAGGGCGAGCCCCAGCAAAACCACGCCGGCGAGCAGTATGGCGGATGGAAATCTACGTGGCGGGGCGGCTTGCTGGATGGTCTCGGAAATAGCCCGCGGGACGATTATCCCGGCCACAAAGAAGGCCAGGGCACCGGCGAAGTAGATCGGGGCCAGTTGCCAGTTGGTGAGATCCCTGGCCAGCATCAAGGCTAGCATCAAGTCACACACCCCCTGCTCCCGGAAGGCTTGCGGACAATCGTCAGCAGGAACGAAGCCAGCCGGCGGCCATCGGACCGCACCAGGCCTGTCATGTAGACGGCGGCGCTGGCGGCCAAGGCGACCCCGACATTCCATCTCGCGAGAACCAGATAGAGAATCACCGAAACGGCGAGCGCCGTTAGTGGTGCGGCGAGCTGGCGGTGTACGGGGACTTCCACCACCAGTCGCCGCACCGAAATATACACCAGTGCGAGATTGAGCAGGAGGGCGATCAACAGCGCCCAGGCAGCACCTGGGCCACGGTAGAACGGGACCAGCGCAAAACCGAGCAGCACCGCGACCGCTGCCGAGTAGGCGGTACAGCGTAGCAACGTTTTCTGGTGGTTATAAGCGATCAGGATGTACCGATGATGACCGCTCAGCATGGCGACGGGCAGCATCCAGACTAGAATCGAAAACGAGTGCGAGGCGGGTCTGAAAGGCGGACCGTACATGAGCGTGAGCAGTTGCGGCGCCAGCGCCGTCAGCAGGGCGGCCAAAAACAGGCTGGCCCAGGCCCCCAATCGGATCGACCGGTCCATCAGTTCCAGAAGATACTTGTGTGGCAGGGCGGCACAGCGCGAGATCGACGGCAGCAGGTTGAAGAAATAGAGATAGACAAAAGTATGCAGGGCCATGACGGCCCGGTGGGATGCGCCGAACCAACCCAGCGACCGATCCGGGAAAATGAAGCCCAGCAGGACAGTGCAGAAATACCACATGAAAGCCCAAGCCAACTCGTTCAATCCGATGGGTGCGGCCTCTCTTATATGGCCCATGAGCCGGATAACGTGCAGATCGGGCCATGGCCATGCAAACCCCATCCTGTGCCTGGAAACGTAGAGGCAAAACACAGTCATGGCCGCGACCGAAGCGCACTCGATGAAGCCGATGTACGACAACGGCGATCCACGGCGGCACATCAGGAAAACCAGTCCAGCGAATCCCGCCTGGCGGACGATGGAGGCGATCCCGACCCAGTGCATCTGATCATGCGCCTGGAAGAACCACTGTAGCAGGAAGGGCCCGGCCAGCAGGCTCACCCCGTACAGGGCCAGCAGGATCTTCAGTTCATTGCTCTTGTGGATAACAAGAATAAAAATGCCCAGCGCCAGCATCGAGCCGAGCGTCAGGGCCACGCGAAGTCCCGTGATTTCGTGCAGGAGACGCGACGCCCGGTCCGGATGGCGGGCGACTTCCCGAGCGCCATACGATGCCAGCCCCAGATCCGCGGGCAGGGTGAAGAAGACCATGGCTGCCAGCGTGAATTCCACAGAGCCGTAGTTCAAAGGGCCGAGCACCCGGGCCAGGTAGGTGAAGCTGGCGAAGGTCAGCAGTTTGGCGGTGAATTCGCCGCCCGAGAGGAATAGATAGTTAATGGCAAGGCGCCGCGGTTCGGCTGCCGGAGTAACGCAAGCCGGTCCCTCCCCAGCCATGGCCACGCCGGCCGTCGCAGCAGCCTCCTCCATTACACTTTCCCACTGCATCCCTGGATGCTAATGAGCTTGTCGTGGTCTTCGGAAGGCACGCCGTCATCCAGAGTGGCTTTGACCTTTTCATCGGCCGCCAGCGGCTTGATCCCTTGCCACACCCTGGCGCCGATCATGGCCCGCACCAGTTGTTGCGGCTGATAGGTGATGCTGGGCCAAAGAAAGACCTCGTTGGTGCAGTAGCACGCTTTAGCGGCAATAGACTTCCGCAGGGCCTGCGCTTCGGGCGAATTCCAGATCTCGCGAAAACTCTTTTGGCGCAGGTTTCCGAGCGGCGCGTGGTTCTCGCAAACGCTCACGTCGCCATTCGAGTACACCACGGCATTGAGCACGCCGGCGCGGCACGGGACCACTTGTGTCTGAGTGGCCGCGGTCCGGGATTTTGCCCACTGCAGCATGGGTTCAACCAGGGCGCCGTACCGTCCCTCTTCGCGCGGGGCCCATTGCCGCCGGATATATTCATAAAGCTGCTGGTACTGCTCCAGACTGGGACCTTGCAATGACGGATTCTTACGATCGCCGCGAATCAGGGCCAGGTTGTGGTGGTCCATCTTCGGGCAACGGTCGAAAAGGTAAGACGTCAGCCGCCGGATCTCGTCCATGTTGACATCGGTGGCGGTGGAGATGGAGTGGATGCGGAGGCGAGGGTCGCTCTGCTGAAGTTTGGCGAGCGCATCGTAGGTCTGCATGGCCTTGTCAAACGCGCCCGGCGACCCTCGGAACTTATTGTGGAATTCGCCCAGACCATCGAGCGAAATCTCCGCCACGAACAGGTCCAGGCTCTTCTCCTTCAGTGTCTCGGTGATCTGTTTTAGAGTGCGATCCGTGAAGTATCCGTTGGTGGGCACGTAGATCTGGCGGACTTTGTTGTGGCGAATAAACTGGCGGCAGATCTCGCCGAACTCAGGCCGCAGGAACGGCTCGCCTCCGGAGAGGTTGAGGTTTTCGATGCGGCCCAGCGAACGCGAAAGGGCGAAAAGTTCTTCCTTGCTGAGATCATCGCGGCGGTTCAGGTTGCGCCAGTAAAAGCAGTGCTCGCATTTCTGGTTGCAAATGGAGTTGATGAAAAGAATCAGGAATGGCGGGCTGGGCAGATCCTGGTAGTTCCGCCAAGTAATGCGCGCATGGCGGAGGATTCGGTCAACGGCGTTCATAAGCCCCCTCTTATGCCGTTTGCGCCAGTCCCGCAGGAAATTCCGCTATTGAGCAGGACGGATGACGTCACGGCTCTCCCCTCCCCTGTCAACTCCATCATGTACTCAACAAGTTTATTGCTCCCAGCATCCAATACTACTTAGCTTAAGGCAGTTCCATGTCCCTGTAAAGATTGTGGGGGCAGTTTAATTACGAGCGAATTGTTCGAGGAAAACGGGTAACACTTTTTTGGTCTGAGTGATGGTGATCACTCCGTTTCTCTGTAACCAAGTTTCCACAGCTAGACGCCGCACCCAGCAGCAACGCCGAACAGTCCTGCCGAGGGATCCTCGCATGGGGGGAAATCTTCTGCCCGCTTGATAGCAGGTCGAACGCAAACCTCGGCGCCCAAGCCATCGATTCGAAGGCAGGCGTCCTTTAGGAATTGTACTCGCACCCGCACCGGCCACAATGGTTAGCGACCCCGTGTTTATACCTCCCCGCCAGAGTACCCCAGAAATGATTATGTCTTGCCTTTGGCCCAATCCCTCCACTCTGCCTCAGCTCGTGAAGCCAGCAGACGCCGGTTTGCGCCAAGTGAGGCGAGTCAACCGATTCCGGACGGGAAAGCTGACTTTTCATTCCCAATCCGATCGCGACGCAATCGATCACGTGAAAATCATTGATGGGATACCCTCAACAACTTGGGCACCCTCTGCGGCGATACTCGAGAGTGGCCAGAAGCCGAGGAAGACTACAAGAATGCTTCAGATATTTATCGCCGTCTGTGGGTTATAGATCATAAATCCTACGGCGATACGTTGGCATCGACCTTGCTAGGGTTCCATCGCCGTACTGGGAGGTAGCACGTAAGCGAGGTTTGGGTGCGATACGAGATGTGAATTATTAGCCTCCTCAGCGGAATCTGTGGGTACAAAATTGGCGCAAAGAGCTGAAGGAATGTACGTTAGTATGAATCTTGATGGCCAATTGTTGAGTTTCAATTTGGAAAGCCGATCAATGCCATAGGAAAGTCTGGTTGATTGCCAAACCCAGTGTTATACTCGACGACGTTCTGAAGGCAACCGATGGAGGAAAAGTATGTTTCACTTAATCTGGTATATTCTTATTGGGCTAATCTCGGGGGTTATCGCGAAATCCGTGATGCACGTGCACATAACGATCTTCTGGACGATCGTGCTCGGCATCATCGGATCGATCATCGGCGGCGGACTTACCCACATGCTTTGGCGCCCGACAAACAGCCGATATCATCCCGCCGGCCTCATTTTTTCCACACTGGGCGCGATCCTGGTTCTCTTCATTTGCTATAAGCTGAACATCCATTTTCCCCAGGTCCTCGTATTCCGATAGGACGGTCACGTCTCGGGCTGCTCGAGACCTTCAAGACGATTCGCATAACGGTGCCTCCACCGCCCTCATGGCGGAAGTCTCGTCGCTTATCTCCTGGCGGCTCTCCTCCTCCAGGTTATTCCGGTTGATTCGGAAGAAGCTGTGGGCTAGGTTCCAGCGGACCGGCCCATTGCAGGAAGGAACTTCAATCCGCTTCTGGCGCAGCGCACGTCGAATCCATTTCAGGAACAACTTCTTCGTGCCGCTGACCAGCACCGGCGAGCATCCCAGGCCGATAAGCGGTTTGATCGCTCCACGGCGGTTGAGTTCCTCGTTGAACCAACGGGCCCAATCCGGCACGACCGGCAAGGCTTCTCCACAACCCAATGAAGCCTCCAGGGTGGCAGGTAAGGCGTACCGCACCTGCCGCGTGTGTGAATTCGGATTGAGAGAATGCGTCTTCCCACTGTGGTATCGACGCGACGTCAGAGGTTTCGGGCACGGTCGTGCCCCTCTTCGGCGCAGGATGGGCAGCGGGTCACATTGTTGTGCCCCCCTGTGCGGAGCTTGGTGTTGATGTGATCGAGGATTCGGAATTCCGGCCCACCCGTGTGTCTTCTCATCTCCGGTTCAGCCTTCGGCTCTTATGGCAGGAGCTGAGGTGGGATGGCCTTCCCGGCAATCAATCGGGCAAGGTGGTGACCGGTCATCTTGGGGAGCGAATTCAGGTAGAACATCTGCTGCTCAAGATCTTCATCGGCACCGTCAAACCAGAAGCGCTGCGCTGCGCCCCGGTGAATGCCCAGCGATCCACGGATGGCATTGCCGTACCTGCCGGGCTTCAACACGGCGCGCCGCTGTCAGGAACTCGTTGCGAAGCTGGTTGAATTCCGAACTTGCAGCCGAACCGTTCCCATTGTTGGTCGCAGGAGGTGAGGCGGGTCGGTCAGCGCTTGGCTTGGCGGATCCGTTCCCGCCAGAAACCCTGGAACCGTTCCCAGGGGGCGGAGTCTCAATTGGCGAGTTCGAGGGAGCGCTGCCAGGAGTGGCCTCCGCAGGAGAAGGGGCTTCGGCGGATTCGGTCGCAGAAGAGCCATTCACTGATGCCGGATAAAACTCAGCCGCGACCTCCGGTGCCTGCTCTTGCTCATCCTCCACCACCTCCAAGACCTTGCTACCGGAACCGAGTAGCTTTCGGGTCTCCGCAAACAACCGTGCGTTCTCAGTCAGGTTAGCGATGAGTTTCCGCATGTCGTCGCCTTCAACCTCCAGACTCAGCGCCCAGATGGATGAAGTCTTCTTCCTCTTCTCCTTGCGATCGAAGTACGTGGCCTCCTCTGGGCGAACCGTCAGCTTGGCGGTGATCCCTGCCAGGCGACCACCCGTGAAGGTCTGGATCTCCTGCAAGGCAGACGTCATGCGTGTGCGGCGCGCCACGTTGCACTCCCCTCCTAGATCAGGAGGGGGCCAGGGGGTGGTTGACCTTCGCTCTCCTTCTCAGACCCACCACCCCCCGACCCCCTCCTCAGCCGAGGAGGGGACAGACACTCCCCAGCCGCGGGAAGTCCGCCAACGCCAAGCGTAGATCGCCACTCGGCTTGCACTGGCCGACGGCAAGTTCCGGGCATCCGTTGCCGCACTGTGTCCAAGGGTGTCCGCCAGGCTTTTCAGCCGTGCGCTGGGTGGCCGAGGCACCATCTCCGCTCAGTGGCCGTCCACCAAGCGTAGGAGTTGGGGAAGACGTTCTCGATGTTATCGTCGATCAACATGATGTGGAGTTCGCGGCACTGCTCGCCATAATGCCGGGTCAGCTCCGGACCGGCTTCCCACTCAACCCGGTTGGCCGACTTCTTCTTGCGCAGGAAGACGAAGTGATCGAGCTTGGTGGGATGGTTGCGATCTCCATTGGGTGGCAGGCCGATGGAGACTTTGGTGGAAACGGATAGCCGCTGGACAACACGGCCGTCTTGGTCGTGCGTGACACCAATGATCATGGGAATCCTCCTCTTCAAATAGGGTTTAGCCGACGCTCCGCATCGGATGAACAGAGGCAGCGGTTGGTGAATCCGGACGGTAGACTAGTGAAACACTCCCTGTATTATTGACTGCCAGATGGCGCGCTGGCGGCTGGAGTGCAATATTTCGGTTGCGAACGAGCCGGGGCGTGTATTCTGCTGTGGTCCAGGATGTCCAAATGGAAATCCTGGCTAAGACGCATGAGTGCAAAAGCAACTATGCCCTTGATGCATGCAGCGACGAGAGACCAATCCCGGAGTTGGGCGCTCTCCGGGCCGTTCCCTACTTTAGTCCAAACGTGGCGCTGCCGACTGTGGCACCTGGCCCAGGCCCCGGGCAACAACTATGATGGTCAGATGAGCGCAGATCCGCGTCATGAGACGCTTGCCCGGACCTGGACCTGGCACCTCGTTCGGTTTGTATTGTCGGCAATGCTGCTCTGCCAGGCGCACGGCTATGCGCAATTAAGACCCCAGCCGCCATGCGGAAAGGAACCCGTTCCGCCCTATCCTGGTCTGGATGATTCGGCCATCGTGAAGTTATGGAGCAAGTCTGATTTCGGCCGCGACTGGAGACCGCCCGCGTGCACCGGTTGGGCTGCGGTGGGCTTTACAACGTTGGTAACCACAGTCGCGCGATTTCGTCATACCTCGGGAGCTGAGGGCTTGCTTCGCCACATCGGGGCAATTTCAAAACTCGCGGGCATGCGCTACTGGTCGACCACTCACCAGCAATGGGAAACACTAATTGTGGATGCCTACGCTCTGACCGGCTCGCAGACTGGTCAACGCCGCGAAGACTTTTTACCCAATGAGATGAAGGAGGGCACGGTACTCAACTATGAACAGGTCGATAACCGTTCTGGCAAAGAGGTCTACCGAATGCATGTTGCTGAGGCTTCGGCGGACCGGGTCGTCTTCGATGTCGAGAACGTCAGCACGATCCGCTATCTCTTCGTGCCCCTCTTCCACCCGGGTGAGATGCAGTCGATCTACTTTCTGGATCGCGAATCGGAAAACGTCTGGCGATATTACAGCATCGTGCGCACAGGAAAGAACGCGAACCGGCTGATCACGGGAAATGAGTCTTCCGAGGTCAACCGGGCCGTTGCGTTCTATCGCTACCTAGTCGGAATTCCCACCGACCAGGAGCCGCCGGCGGCGCGATGAAGGCAAGAGTTTGTGGCTCTCGCAGCTTTGCTCACAAATACGCCCTTAGTTCGACCGACGCGCTGATTCGGAATGCGTTCAAGCGGGTACTGACCCCGGCTTCTAGGACGATTCTGGGGCATTAAAGGCCCTTTCCTCTGGGAAGTCAGACGACGTAATGCGAGGTCTCGGGGCGCGAGGAGGTTCAGGTTTTCACTCAGCTTACCTCCGCCATCCGGCCGAGTTCTTCAGCCGAAACATCATCGGCCGGCTCTCGTCCGGGTCCGTCGACCCAGCCAGGCTTTCGCTGTACATCAGAAGTCCTTGCTCGGATTTACTCGGGTGAAACCGTACGAACACTCCCGCCCGGATCGCTCCGCTCTCATTGACCTTCATGGCTCTCACTTCGGCGATCTGACCCGTCAGCACGTCTCGATGCTCCCAAATCCACCGCCGCTGTTCATTGGTTGACTGGAAGGAACCAACCTCGCTCTCTACACCAGTCGGTCCTTCCACAACCATGGCTCCCAGGCTGCCCGCGAACTTCCCCGCGCATTCAATCCACTGCTTTCTTTTGCAGGGCACGATTCAAGGCCAGTTGCCGGGTTCCAAGCTGCTGGGGCGTACACAGAAGTATCTTCGCCCTGCCGAGAGCAATTCCGAACAGCAGCCTTCCAGCTTCATGGAGGAATGTTTCTCCCACGCTGAGAGCCAGGTTCGCCAGACGATTCATCTTCCACCTCGATGGGGGTAGGGAGTGGACATCTGCGCCGCTTGAGTAGGCGTACCATTACAGGGAAGAATCGATTGGAAAGAGAAGAGCGATCCCGCAACGGGGGACGACACATTGCTGGAATGCAGCACCGTCGGTGGGAAGACCAGTCTGTACGGCGAGCGAATAGTTGAGTATCTATGTGCTTTCGAGGCTTAAGCGCTGGAATTAGTGCAGCTTTGCGTATTCCGCCTTGGCTTCCTTCAGGATGGGGACGTCGGGGTCGGCGTCTTTCCAGACCGTCAGGTAATCCTGATATGCGGGGCGGGCCTTGGCGGTGTCGCCCTGCATGGCGTAAGCGCGTGCCAGTCCGAGGCGGGCCAGCGCACCCCAGGGAAAGTTCGCCACCAGTCCTCGGTGGTCGATGAACTTTTGAAATTCCGCTGCCGCCGATTTGCCGTCGTGCAACATGAGATAGGCTTCTCCCCGCATATACACCGGGCATAGGTATACGGTGACCATCGTGGGCTGGCCGAGTTCGATCATGCTCGCTGCCTTCAATAGTTCGACTGCCTGGTTGGGATCTTTGCGCTGCAAGGCGACCCCCGCCCGGATCGTGGGCAGCCAATACCTCTGGACCAGCGTGTTCAGCGGGAAGGTCCTGTCGAGTTCGGCCGCCAACTTCTCCGCCTCTGCCGTATCGCCTGCCCGCGCCAGGGCCAGCGCCGCTATGGCTTGCACATCTCGGTTCGGGGCCAGCTTCAGCCCCGCCTTGGCGTCGGCACGCGCCTGCTCCCGGTTGCCCGATTCCACCTCGCGCAGCGCCGCCGCTGTCTGATATGTTGCGGCGGTCTCTTTAGCGTCGTTGTGCAGGGCCAAATCCATCGCCCGCCGGGTCAGCTCGCGGGCGTTTTTCAACTTCCCATACCAGGCCTCGGTGTCCGCATCCCCGGCCAGTGACCCTCCTCCCGTTTCCGGCTTGCCCACGGCAGCCGCTGCCAACTGCGCCATCTGTGCCGTATCGCCCTTCAGAAACGCCAACTTGTAGCGGACCCCGAGCGAGTTCCAGCTTGCCTGCTTGCGCTCCGCCTGCTTGCACACCGCCTCCGCCTCATCCAGGCGGTTGAGGGCCACGTAATCGTCGGCGAGGTTCCCGTATCTGATCTCAGCGTTCGGATCCCGGCGCATTGCCTCTTGACTTTCCTCCAACGCCTTTTCCAGGTTTCCAAGTTCAGCGGAAATGAATCCCAGGCTCGTGTAAGTCATAGCGTCCCTTGGGTAGGTCTGCTGCCACAGTTCGTATACGTGGGCTGCCTTCTCCAGTTCCCCGGTTGCGTACAGGTAGTAGGCTGCCTCGATGGAAAACCGCTCCCGTTCGCTCACCTTCTCCCGCAGCTCGTAAGCCTTGCGTGCATTCTCCGCCGCCCGCCCGACTTCCTGGAGGTTGCCGTAGGCAACCGACATGGCTCGGTAGGCCATGGGGAAGCTCGGATCGAGTTCCGCCGCCCGCTTGTAGAGCGGCAGAGCGGCGGTGGTCCCTTTCGCAAACTGCATCTTCTGTCCCAGGCTATACGCTTTCAGCGCCTCCAGAGATGGTGTGGTCGCTTCCTCCACCGGCGTGGCGTATTTCTCCACCGAGGCGAGCGACTCGCCCAGCTTGCCGCGCAGGCTGACGGCCGCATTGTTCAGAGCCTTCAGCACCATTTCCTTACTAGCCGCCTGCTCCTGGGCTTCCGCCAGCATGTCCCCCGTATTGCAGTTCACGGCCTTCAGGCCAATTACGTACTGGCTGCCCAGCCCCGCAATCGAGCCGGTCAGCATGGCCTTGCTGCCCGTGCGCAGGCAGATCTCTAGTGTGACCTCCGGCGTCAACCGGTCACCGGCGGGACGACCCATCAGCTTCAATGTCTCATTCACTTTGCGGTCGGAAACCAGGGCGAGAAAGGGCGATTGCTCAAGCTGTACCGAAAGTCCCTGCTTCAGCGTGTCGTCAAATACGCTGTCACCGGTCTTGTTGTCGAAATCGGAAAGGACGATGGTGTCCTTGTCGGTCAGGCGGGTCATGGACTGGCGCGAGCGGAAGTAGAGCGTTCCCCCGACGGCAGCCGCGACAAGCATCAGGGCGGCGGGGACAAGGACCTTCCATAGTTTCCTGCCCGCTACAGGAACTTGGGCCACTCTCGCCTCGCTCGATGGCGAAGGCCGCCCGGATTCCGTGTCGCGCTTCAGCCGCTTCAGGTCAGCTTTCTCCTGAGTCTTGCGTTCCGCCTCGGCCGTCTCTCTTACCAGACGCTCTGCTTCGGCGGGTTCGCGTTCTCGTTTGTCCTGCTCTGCCTTTTCTCGCGCCCTTCGCTCAGCCTCTACTTCCTCCGCTGCGCGAGGCCCGGTCGGCTTCACGTCGAGCCCTTGCAGTCCGCGAACAATCCGGGGAAGGATTGCGGAAGCCCCCTCAGGCGGGATCTCGATGCTTGAGGCCGTGCCAAGAGCTACCCGCCAAGTGGCGCGCCGGTTTTGAAATTCGACATGCGATATTCCCTTCAGCACGGGAACAAATCGCTTTCGTGAGTCGTGGCTAAACTCAACTTCTCTGCTCACTTGGTCTGAGCCCAGCGACTCTGGCGATATGACAAGGACAACCGCGTGGCAAGCCTCAATAGCCTCGCCGATTTGCGTCAGATAAGAGACCCCTGGGTCGTTGTCTTCCTCGTAGCACCACGTCGTGTAGCCCGCGGCGTTCAAAGCCCGTGCGATCTCCAAGGCAACGTCCTTGTCCTCTTCCACGTGGCTGATGAAAACGTCGCTCATTGCATCCCCTCATCCGCCTTCGCACGATTCTCAATAGCCCATGTCAGTCCGAGATGCCAACATTCGTAGGTTCTGGCAGCCTTGCTGTTTGGCGCCACTGTCGGCGGAAGCTTAGCTTGAATGGCGTCCACGCGTGCGGCGACATGGTCGTGCGCCGCCTCCTCGCTGACATCGCAGCGCTTCTTCCTGACCTGCCCCCCTACGACCTCATCCTACCCAAACCACTCTGCCTGCACCATAAGGCGCATCCATTCGCGGAGGTCGGACTCAAAGGTTTGTTCGCAAAAACCGAGCTCGCGAAAGACGGTTGGCGCGTCCGGAGCATCGCGCAGCCTCTCCGAGAGTGCGCTCAGAATATGATGGACCGCCTCAAAACGCGCCGCGTTGCGAGCAAATTCGTTGGCAGCGCGATGGATGCGGAATCCTGCTCCCATGGCAGGGAGCGCCGCGGCAACCACGCTCAGCAATCTGCTCCAGTCTTCCGTTCCCCGTCCGATTTCCACCGCCAAGTGGGCCAGGACGAAGGCAACGCTGCCGAAAAAAAGAGCTGGACCGACCACCCGCGTGTGCCGATCTCTCCTCTGGTCGCGCCGGACCGCCCTCGACAGATAAGCCATCTGGTAGTGGAGGCGCTTGCTGCGATAGTAATCGATCAGCGCCTTCAGGTTGTCGGGGGAGAGCAACCCGGAGGTGGGCGGTGGCGGGTGGACTTCCGGTATTGTCCCCTGGGCAATCCAGCCCTGTAGGACAGAAAAAGTAGTAGTGGCGACATCCTCCACCTCGTCGCAAAGGCGCTCCTTGCATTTCTGGACCTCCGCCGGGTCCGCACTCCATAGCCCCGGCTCCAACAAGGATCGGAATTTCAACAGTCGCAAGCTCTCCGCCTTGTAGCGTTCCAGAAGCCACTGTTCCTTCAGGAAGGTCCCCATGCCAAACAATACAATGAGCATGGTCGATATGGCGGCGGCTGCCTCGATCAGCGGCACACTCCAGCGCCAGCCGAAGGGAACCACGTGGTCAGCCAGGCCGGAGAGTTGAATCGTGGCCAGAACCACGGCGGCCGAACCCAGGATTGCTACCGCCAGGGCGCGGTGTCTGTATTTCTTCTGGAAGCGCAATGCCGCCCCATCGACCTTCTGGTAGGTGGGTAGCAATTCTTCCTGACAGTGCTGGAGGATGCCACGAAGCGGCTCAGCAGCAGGCATGTCCGGCGAGTCGTCTATGTCGTCTTTGACCGTTTCTCGACAGGCCAACGCGGCTCCGGCCGGGCTCGGAAGCGACGAACTCGGGTTCTCTTGAACACTCACGGCGTATCCCTCCTCGTTGGCGGAGTTCCGGGCGACATCTGGTTTCGGCGTCGCGGCTGCCCCCTGAAAGCAAGCGGCGCAGCCGTGTTCCTGCGTCCGTACCTACCCCTTCTCGACTCGGTATCCCATGGCGATCATGGCCTTCAGTGTCTCGAGCGCGGTGCTCCGATCATACTCCTTCTCCGATTCCGAAAGCTCCTCATAAGGCACCAGGGACGGGTGCTCCTTCCTCGCGTCATCGCGCTGCGGACCGTGGCGCCATCCATCGGCGAGGCGCTGACGAGCCCATACGTCGTGAGCGTTCCTGGCCAGCAACTCGGTCAGCTCGAGTATGTCGTCGGTGAGTTTCACCCGTGAGGTATCGATGGGCTTCGGTTGGTAGGGCGGAGGATGCTCTGCCACGTGTTCTCCTTTGAAGGCAAGACTAGCGTTAGAAGAAAGACCCGCCGCCGGATGCGTTGCCCGGAAGCGAACAACTCTTGGACCTGCTGCAAGCGAGTCCCCCCATGTGCGGTGCCCATTGTACGCTTGCGTCAAAGGGCATTCAAGGGGCGGGGTCCACTGTTGACGGGGCTCACTACTTCATGATCCTCCGCCACGCACGCGAGAAGCAGTGCTGGAGCGTAGATGACCATGAGCATCACCAACCCAGTGTCGATGGCGTCCTTGCCGAGTCTCCAGAGACGGGACTTGCGGGGATAGCTTCGCGAGTTCTTCCAGAAGGCCAGGCCCAAGAGGGCTGCCATCAAGGCAGCCCAGAAGAGCCGGTAACGGGTTGCGAGTGACATGCAGCCTCTCCTTTGGGCATTGATATACTTGACTGACAGCACGGCTAAAAATCTTGAGCTATCTCAAATAGCGGAGTTCAAGCTCTGCCGAGACTTCTTTGCTAGTGATACGTGAGAATCTGTTGCTGAAGGCGATTATATAGGTTCCCGGAGGAAGATGGAGGTCTATTCGACCATTCGTGGTTCTTTCGGTTGAATAGTAAGCTCTTGCCTGGTGCCCGTTAATCCAATTATCAAAATCATCGGAATCCGTCACGACCGCCTGGATGTCGTTGCCCGAGCCTCCGGTTGCACGGAATGACCCCACCAGTTGTGCATTAGTCATCTCTGGGGAAATGGTCAAAGCCCAAGACCGATACTGGCCAGCCCCTACGGGCATCACACCCGAGAAAATCTTCTCCGTCATGGGTTGGCGGACCGGCAGGACCGACCTTATACCGCCCGTTGAGCCAAGCGGGGGCGTATTCTTATTGCTGAAGTTCCATATGAGGAAAAAGACTGCCCCGAGGATGATGACAGCCGCCCCGAACACCTTCCAAAGCACTTCAAGCGAGTGGGTCGCCTTGCCCTGGCTTGGTGCGCTGGTGACAGACCTGCCGCATCCTGGGCAGAACGCCGACCCGTCAGGCATGTTTTTCCCGCAGGAGGCACAGAACATAGCGTGCTTGGATACCACTTTGCTTGCCGTTTGTCAACTGTGAAGTCTTTTACACAGTATTACCCTGTGGGAGGCTTATAATGGCCAGCAAAAATATGATTACAAGGGATTGGAAATGGTTCAAAGACAATTTTGCATCAAGAGCCTAGAAGCTCCACTTGACGCACAAGTGAATGGGAGAGAAAATGACCCATGTCTGAAAAAGCTAATCTCTTCCATCGAATCCGTCCCCATGCAGAATGGGAAGCGATTAAGTGGCTCGTTTCCCTTGGAGGCCCGGTGTTGATAGCCGCTGCATATGCACTTTATCAGAAGCTTCGCCACCTAACCCTGGACTGGTATGTGTTTGGGGGCATGTTTCTGTTCTCTTTGAGTCTTATTATTGCGGCGTTCTGGCTCAGTGCCCGCAAGTTCTCACCAGCAGGCAAGGAAGAATCAAGTCATCCCGCAGATGCCCCACCCACCATTACCCCTCTCTCGGAACTTGAGATTCAGAGCCGGATATCAATATATCCACATCAAACAACGGCAACTGCATGGTTAAACCAACCGGGGAACCTGCGGATTGCCGGGTGTGTGGTTATACATAATTGTTCTCGGGAACAGATGACGGTTCTGTCTTTGCAAAACCTTAAAATAACGCTCGGTCAAAATACCGTATTGTTTAGCGACCATACAATAAACATCAGAGTTGAAGTCGGTCCTAGAGTCTTCTATGAGCACTTTTTTTCAATTGATTTACATGAGGACCAAGCGGAGAAGGTTCTGGAAAAGTTTCACGGCGTTGATTATCGTGAATTCGTGGAGATTGGTGTCTCTGGGAAACTCGTGTTTTCCTATGCCGGGAAGGAACACATAAAGCCTGTCGACATGGTCTTCAACACGGAAGCCAGACGATAGGCTCCGTCAATGCAACCGGATTCACTATTGATAAGACAAGGGGTCTATGAAATGTCAACCGGAATTGGTCGAAGGTCCTGAAGCCTGGAAGCGGTTTGAAGGCGTGATGAAAAACGTCTTGGCAGTTCCTCATTCCGAGATTCAACAGCGAATCAAGGAACAGCGGAGAAAAGCCGCAAGCAGTCCGAAGCGGAAAACCAAGCCCACTGCATCCCCTGACGCTTAGCCTGTCACTTCCGCTGTTTTCCCAGTGAGTTGCTTATACATCAACCGTTTTCCCACCGCCTGCCTCACCGCCGCCACGAACCTGCCCGAATCGTCACTTTCCTCACGGTTGTTGTAGCGGAACGCCTGCTCGTCAAGATAACGGAACAGGTGGAACGGCTCGACCGAGACGTAGGTCCCACGGATTCCCCGCTTCAGCAGGCTCCAGAAGTTCTCCAGCCCGTTGGTGTGGACATTCCCACGGACATAGCATTCTGCATGGTCGATAACCTGATGTGCAAACTCACTGAGTCCTTCATAGGACTTCAAGGCATCGCTGTAGACGCTCGACCCGACCTCGACGTTCTCCCGCACAAGCCGCTGCAAGGACTTCTTGCGGCGGTTCTCTACCACGGTCGCCCGAACCTTCCCGCCCCGCTGGAGGACCGCCGCCACGATGGCCTTCCCTGAAGGTCCGGTCCCCGTTATCTTCTCGGCCCGCTTGTCCTTGTGCATGTTGCGGGCAAGACCGCCGATGAACGTCTCGTCAACCTCGACCTCCCCGCCGAGCTTTCCTCCTGTTTCTTTATCCTGCATGGTGAGCCGTACACGCTGCAACATAAACCATGCGGTCTTCTGGGTGACCCCTACGGCACGGTGGACCTCCCAGGATGACACGCCGTTCTTGCAGTTCGCCAGCATCCAGACCACCGGGAGCCACTTGTCCAGGCCGATGGGCGAGTCCTCGAAGATGGTCCTGACCTTCAGGGAGAACTTCTGGCATGGGTGTTTCTGGAAGCATTTGAAAACACGGGCGTTGGGGAGGTACTTCACGTCGGTCGAACCGCACTGGGGGCAAGTGATGTGGCCATCTGGCCAGCGCAGGTTCACTATGAAGGCATGGCAATTGTCGGGATTCAAGAAGAAAATTATGGCTTCTTGGAGGGTGGTCGGGGTATCGGGTGTATCCATACCCATAATATACCTTCTGGATATGGTTTTCTAGGAAAAAAGTGGAGTTTTGCAGGGGTTTTTTGAACGGGATAGGCGTATAATCCGAGCGCAGAAAGGAGGTCATGATGGATGACAAGGCTAAAGAATCTCTGCTTTCTTTTCTATCAAGCCTATTATCTAGATGCCACTCTCTTGAACAGAAAGTTTCGATTGCGGAGTCTCTTCTTCGGGAACACGCCCCGGAGCTGCATAAGGAGTACCTTCAAACGTTAAGTACTCCGCAATTTCGAGGCTTCTCTGTGAGTCCCAGTCCAGAACTGCAAGAGCTGCGCAAAAAAATGCTTCGGGGTCCAGATGGCGAAGCTCCCTCGTCGGAATAGGCGGGCAGGGTCCTAAAGTGCTTTTGAAATTTTCAAGCCTGTCTTTCATGCTCATATTGGATGATCCTCCTTTCTAGATAACCGAAAGTCGAAAAGGCCGGTCAAAAGGACAATACTCATGAGTCAGATAAAACCTGCTTGTGCGATTGCATTTGGCTGTACGGTTCTTTTGATGTTGGGGTGCGTGGCCTGTGGCCAGCACGAAAAACAGCAAACGGCGCTGGCGGACCAAGCCAAGAAAGCGCAGGAAGCCCAGCAGGCCAGCCAAGCTGGGCAAGCTGAGAAAGTTCGGAAAGCGGAACAAGCTCGCCAAGCCGAGGAGGCCAGGCAGGCCAAGGAAACGATGGAGGCGATAGCAAAGGAATTGGGGGATAAAATCAACGCCGATGTTGGACACATGAGCCTATCCTCAGATTCCCTCGAACAATTCAACGAGTACAAAATCCAGAATCTCGGCATATTCATCAACCGCAATACCGGCCTATTGACCACCATCTTCGACTGCAAGTTCAATGGAGGCTACTCGTCCTTGAGCAGGATGCTGGTGCGCCTCTTTGACGCAAATGGGGAGTACATCACCCATTTCGTCACGAAGGAATGGTTTATGGCCCCCAATTGCGTATGGCTTAACCCCTACGACCCAAACGGCTGCCGGAAGGAAGCTCAGTATACTCGCTCATTGCTTATTCCACTCAAACAGCATTCCAATGTTTCGCAATATAGGATTAACCTGCGCGATGCAGCATATGTCCAAAATGCGGAGTTTGGACGGTACACTGAGCCTGCAAACTGATTTCAGGGGGTTGCTGAGGTTTTTTGAGCGGGGCAAGTGTATAATCCAGGCGCAGAAGGGAGAACCGCATATGCTTGGGGACCAAGAGCTTGAGGACCGCCTGAATTCTATCGAGGAACGGCTGAATCGATTGGAGCGAAGCCGTCCGGGAATAGGGTCGGGTGGAGACACAGAATACTTTGGTCAGCACATTCAGCTAGAAACGCTTTCGCAGAAGGTGGAAGCGCTGATTCGATTCTTGGAAAAATCCTATCCCGAGATTCGCCAGAACGTCGAAGGGGAATGTACGAAAGCAAGAAACGCCGAAGAGGAGAATCTAAAAAATCAGATAGACTCGGCAGTTTTTGGTGATACTCACGATTGATTTTCCGCATCGTAGCATTAAGAATATCCCATGTTTCTAGCCGGGCAAGACGCTTTTCAATAGACTCAAGGCGGGCATTCAATTCTTGTCGAGAATAGTTATGATTGACCCGTTCGATAGGCATATCGGCCCTCCTTACTATGTAACTGAAAGTCAGGAACATGCCAAGGACCCTGACAACACTAGAAACGGACGGGCACTATGATAGACAGGATAAAAATCCTGTTGCTTATTGCTTTCTTTGTGAGTCCCGCAATAGTTGCGGTCGCACTTGACTGCGGGGCATTGAAAAACTGTAGCGTTGGCGCAAAAGCCCTTGCCGTGCTGTTCCCGTCGTTCGTATGCGCAGTTGTGTTCATTGCGCTCATCCTGATTGCACATTGAGTCAAACCCCTAGTCTGTCAGTCAAGTATATCAATGCCCTCCTTTGACATCTGTGAGAGTTGCGGCAGCCAGCATCAGCGGACAGTCTGCTAGGCCGCTTGTTGGGTTGTTGCTTCAGGAGTCGTGCCAGCCTCGCGGGCAGCAGTGAGTTCGGTGTGTAGCAGGTTCTTCGCCAGGCTTAGGACGTACTTCCTCGTCGGTGTGAAGCCCAGATCCCGGCGCGTGAAGTGGCGAGCACCGAAGTAACCGGCGACCACGGCACAAGCAGCAGAGAGAATGATGATGAGATTCTTCATGATTCGATTGCCTGCTTGGGATTAATGGGATAGTAGGGACGATCCCGCAGGCGCCGGATCAGCCTGGCCGGGGCAAGCCCCGGCCCTACCTGGATTGTTTTCCTCTTGACACCGGAACCGAGTCATGGTAGCCTATTCGAGTTGTCGCAAGAGAGCGCTTCGAAGCCGGCGCGGGAATGGATCTCGAAATCGACCCGGCGGATGGGGAAAATCGCGAGGAAATGGAAAAAAGATACTATTTTGACGGAACGAAGCTACCGATCTATTGAAAACACAGGACTTAGCTTTTTCAGAGGCCAAAAACGAACTGGTTTTTGAGTGCAAGAAAGGCCAAACAAAGCCAAAAAAGAGGCCAAGAATTCACCTTTTCAGCTTGATGGCGTCGACGATCTCCTCCAGGCGCGAGGCCACCATCGGCATCCGGCTCCTGGGCAGCTCTTGCTCCGTCCAGCGGATGGCCGCTGCGATCTGGGAGCTCGGCTGCATCCGCCGCAGCTCTGCCACGATGCTCTCCCGATTGAGCCAGAGCAGGTTGAACCAGGTGATGGCATTGACCACGTAGCCGATGCCGGTCTGACCCCGCTTGGCGTCGTTGAGCATGCAGCTCACATAATAGTCGTCGTACTCCTGGACTCTGGGATGCCGGTCGAAGAGGGCATCACCATCGTCGATGACCTTTACTTCGGCAGGCGTGGCCACCACCCAGGGATATTCGGGCAGGGTCTTCCAGTGCTTCACGATCTCCGGGTCAAGCAGGGCCAACACGGAATCGTCGAAGTCAGCACCGTTGAAGCTCTTGGCCATACCTGGTGGGGTGCCCTCCGGACTGGCTGCGAAGCCAAGATGCACGAACATCACGGCGCCCCGGTCGATCCCGGCAAAGCGCTCGAGCCTGCGGCCCCGCAGCTTGCCTGATTCCCTGTGCGAGGCATTGGGGTTCCTGAGCGAGATGAACTCGCCGTCAAACCCGCCCAGATACACCGAGTCCACATTGGGCAACGTTGAACGCTCCCAGTGCGGATAGCCCTGCTTGTCAAAGACAAACGACTCGGGGAAGAGATACCTTCGCACGGCCGCTCCGGCCAGCTCCCGCCGGTTCTCCTCGCGGGTTTCGCGAGCGATCAAGGCGCGTTCCGGTTGAAAGATTCTCAAGACACACCTCCGGTGTGATTAGGGACATTGAGTGAATTGGAAAGAGTCTTGACTACGGCGAGTTAAGATCTAATGCGAGTGAGAAAGCGGTTGAACAGTTACTTTGTGGTGCAGCAGTCGGTCAGCTTGTTGCCAGCCTCGACCAAGGTCTTCCCTGTGGCCAGCGTTGCTTTCAGTGTCAGCTCCAAGAAGGTAGGCATTACCGTTGACTTGACATAGTTGATTGTGGCGGCGGCAGCCTTGTCGGCTGCCGTGAGCCATCCACCAAACAAGCTTGTGAACATCCGATTTGTGTCCATGTGTCCTCCCAGGACAAGCCCAGAGGGATCTCTCGACTGCGATGTTCGTGGAGACCCCCCTGGGCTCGAAACGTCTAGGTAGGGCCCTACCCAGACGTCTCCTGGTGCGCAGGGTTATTGACCCTTCCGGCCCTCGCGCGATACACACAGACCCTCCCCCCTGCCAGGGAGGATTGGGTTTTATGAGCGAAAGGAGGATTTGGGCAGGTTTTGGCTACCAGATTAGCCTCGCGCGGGGACTTGCTTAACTTAGGTGCGTGCAGGATGGTTTAGGGGTGTGGTGTGGCAGGTGAGGTATTGGCTTTTGCAGACGGGGGGAGGTTGTAGGGAACGAGAAACGGAGAGTCAACTACTTCGGCAGGGTCGATTGGGAGTTCTTCTTTGGAGTCATCATCGTGCGCTGCTTGCAGACTTATACCTCTGCATTACAAAATTGGTAGGGTGAAATGACGGGGGACTGAGGTGGGTAAGGCTATGATTGCGTCTTGGGCGGCTCTCGGCCTGCACGCTTGGCCGGGGGTCTCCTTTGGCTAGGGCGGAGAGCGTACAAACCGCCGCTTCTCACGCTGACAGTTCGCTAACAAAATGGGGCAAAACCAAGCAAAACGATCAAAAGGTGGAAGTGCCTCTGCCCGAGTTTTCAATGAGTTAGAGCGGGTGGATTGGGCTTGGCTTGATTTAGCAAACCGCCGCCTTAAGCCACTCGGCCACCTCTCCGTCGCTCTAATCTCAAGAACCTGGCATTGATTCGCTCTCATTGTCGATGTTTAGGCCAATGGTTTCAGAGGAGACTGCTGGCTTCTCCTGCCCGCCGTCCGAAAGCTTCGATGCAACCCTCGCCGTTTCCCTCCCCTTCTCCCGGCTGACTGGTAGGTGAATTCTCTTTTCAAAGGGCTGGCCTGGAGCAAATGCTTTCACCTCCTGTGTAGAATGTCAGAATTAGTGAGGTTGTGTGCCACACTTCTTGGGAAAACGCGCCACAACTAATGACAAGACCCGATTCGCAGCCGGCAACCCTGCACGTTGCGCGGGCGCAATGGCAATGGGAATCGAGCGACAGCGCAAGGTAACTTCTGAGTGCGACAAACCAGGAGCTGCCGGTCTTCAATCAAGACTACGGCGTTACTCGCGATCAATCCCAGCGAGTGCTATGCCATCACAAACTTCCTCGAACGGAACTTCTGGGGAGTCAGGGTTGCACTTCAACGAGTAACGCGTACGGCACTCATTTGACGAGAAGCCGACCTTTCATTCCAAATCCGATCGCGACGCAATCGATCACGTGAAAATCATTGATGGGATGGGGACCTCGCAACGGTTATCCGAGTGGCAGCACGTTTCGGTATGCAAGTCACGCAACCAAGCAGATTCTCTTGGGGGTAGAGACGGGGGCGTTGGTATGGACGGCCAGTCTGTGCGAGTGGCTGGCGATGATCGGCCAGGAGGGGACCAGTGGGAGCGGACCAGGTTTTGGCGACGTACAGGTACCTTAATAGGTATTGACTCCATTTATCTTGACATTCCGGGCCCGCGAGACTAGTTTATGGTCCGATAGTTTCAGTCAACACAATTGCACGACGAACCGTTTGAGGCTGCTGCTGCGTATGTGACGCGTGTTGTGTTCGCCGTTGCGTGAGGCGGCCATGAAAGTGCAAGTCTCCTCTCCTCCTTCTCTCTCTTCATCTCTGTTCATCTTCTTGCGCACGCCAAGGAGGGCCCGATGCGAGTGGAATTCTATCGCTCGCTGTCGCGCCTGGTGGCCCGCGTCGTGCGTGCAGGGGCGATGCACGTCACGACCGACGCGCAGACTCCTGGCCAGAACATCAACACGGTATCCGGCGGCAAGCGGCCGGGCGGCAACCCCTTTTTGCAGCGGCAGAGCGAGGTGAAGGCGGAATTGAGAACTACATAGAGGTCATGAGGAACTTCGAACTCTCGTTAAACGAAGTCTGACAGAGCCAGTAACTGACACAGGAGGTTGTCATGAAAATTCGTATCGAAGTCGGAGGAGGCAATCACCGCGCGCCATTTCTAAATGTGGCGGAAGATCTAGCACCGTCCGTCCAGGTCCCCACGATCCGACGGCAGGATGCCCGGAAACGCGGCCTGACTCTTTGCGCCTATCTGTTATTTGCGGCGTCCTTAGCTTTTCCTCAGGAGTTTCCAGCTCCTCGGAACATCAGTGATAACGGCTACTCGATGATTCCAGCAGTCGCCACCGATCCGACCGGGATGTACGTCTATGTTCTATCCCTCGAAACGCCTGCGTATGGTCCCAGGGGACTTTCGTTAATGCGATCGACCGATGGTGGCGCCACGTTCTCAACCCCGATGGATCTTGGCGTACCTTACGGATTCGAGCCTTCGGTGAAGGTCGACAGTACTGGATCGGTCTGGATCACTTGGTCCGAACAGACCATTATTGGGGTCATGCGGTCTGATGATCACGGCTCAACTTTTACGACGCTAGGACCGCTTCCGGTAGAAGACCTTTCGAACGTACAGCCCCCCCTTTTCGTAGCACGCAGAAATCCGGACATCGCTGTTGACTCGCAAGGAGTCACTGTCGTATGGCAAAGCGTCATTGGACCGGGCAGTGTCCCTGAAGAGGCCAATGCGGACATCTTCGTGACCCGATCCACTGACCGTGGGGCGAACTTTTCTCCCCCAATCAACGTTTCCAACGATCTAGTCTACTCGGCTGACCCGCGTGTCGCAACTGGCAGCGGCGGATCCATCCACATTGTTTGGGGAGATCCCAATTCGGGACCGGTGAAGTACGTTCGGTCGCTTGACGGCTCGACCTTCAGTTCTCCTCAGGACATAATTGGAGCCGACAAGCTCTCGCGGCGCCCCAGGATCGCGATCAACGGAGCAGGCACAATCACCGTCGTGTCTGAGGGAACTTTTTTCGTTCGCTCGACAAATAACGGGGGTTCATTTACACAGCCGCAGAGTATCGGCGGGCTGGGGAACCAATATCCCGACGTAGCCGTGGAGTCCAATGGAACTATCGATGTTGTTGCACAGGTCTACGGATTCAGCGGTTATCCAACACCGCTGACATTCGCTAGTTCTTCAGATGGTGGCGCCACGTTTGGCACTCTCACGTTTGCAAACACGCAAGGGGATGTCACTATGCCAGGCGGCGGGGTACAGGAGACCGGTGAGCCGCGAATCGCCGTCGGATCAGGTGTTCACATTGTGTGGTTCGATTTTACAGACCCCAGTTTTGACACCTTCTACACAAAAGGCTCACCCATCGGGGAGCCGTTGAACCCGGACGGCGGCACGAACGTATATCAATTCGCGAACAACCTCTTTAACTATAAGGTGACGTACCCGGCGCTTCTTAGCCCGCCTATTAGTCCCGTGTATCTGGCGGTATGGCCTGTCCTAATTTCGCAGACTGACCTGAACGCCCGCCTTGCGGGCCAGTTCTCTGGTGCAACACTCGTCCCCTACGATGGGACCGGGGGCTTCGGAGTTCTCTTTCGGGCCACATGCCAGGATTCGTCCGGCAATCCTGTTACATGTCCCCGGACCACAGGCCCTTACGACGTCAAGACCAGTTGGAACTCTCCCTCGGGTCAGACCATTAGCAACCCGGCGTTCCTGATGGCCGAAATTAAGCCCCTCGGGTCGCAGACGTGGGAGAACATCTTCACAGGCTTCTCCCAGACGAGAATTGATCCCACAGTCGGGGGCCGGACTGCGCCTAGTTTCTCTGACTTCGTGGTGGTCGATTTAGGCACTAGCGTCGGCCCGGCCCCGACCATCACCATCGCCGCGCCAGTGAATAACGCGGTTTACGCCCTTAACGAGAGTGTCTCGGCTGAGTACTCATGCAGCGGTTCTTACGTGAAGTCTTGCGTTGGTACCGTGCCCTCAGGCAATCCTGTCGATACCTCGTCAGTGGGCAGCAAGACGTTCGAGGTAAATGCGATTGTCTCTTCCGGCCCCTCGGCCGATAAGTCTGTGAGCTATACGGTGGTGGGGTACAACACCAACGGCTGCCTGTTGTACGACCCGACTAGATCTGTCAAGCAAGGAGCTACCTTCCCAATCAAATTGGAGGTCTGCGACGCCGCTGGTCATAACCTCTCCAGCCCCAGCATCGTCGTGCATGCTGTTAGCGTGTCTATGGTTAGCGGTGGTGCACCTCGTGCTCCAGAGGCTTCGGGCAATGCCAATCCTGACTCCGACTTCCGCTTCGACAGCACTCTGGGTGTCGGGGGCGGGTACATCTTCAACCTCAAGACCACAGGGCTGTCGAGCGGCACCTGGAATCTGAACTTTACGATTACGGGTGACCCAAGTACTCATTCGGCGAAGTTCGGTGTGAAGTAGCGAACAGGAGAAACGAGGGCCCCGGGGAACCCCGGGGCCCCTAAGGAAGGCTCCGAGGCAGGCGGTGGTAGAGACATCCCAGCCTGCGCGGGAGTGTTTACAGCTAGCTACGCACAGGCACCTTAATAGGTATTGACTCCGTGTTTCTTGACATTCCGGGCGTGCGAGACTAATCTATATGCGGATAGTCTCAGCTAACACAATTGAACGACGAACCGTTTGAGGCTGCTGCTGCGTATGTGACGCGTGTTGTGTTCGCCGTTGCGTGAGGCGGCCATGAAAGTGCAAGTCTCCTCTCCTGCCTCTCTCTCTTCATCTCTATTCATTTTCTTGCCCACACCAAGGAGGGCCCTATGAGCGTGCAATTTTATCGCTCAGTGTCACGGCTAGTGGTGTGGGTCTGGTGTGCAGCGTCGATGTACGTCACGACCGACGCGCAGACTCCTGGCCAAAACATCAACCCCCTAGCGCTGAGTACTGGAGACCAAGAGCACTGGGGGCTGGCCAGGGGTAACCTTAGGCAAGTTGGTCTTTTCCACTTTAGGGGGGCGTTATGAAACCAAAAGTCTTGTTCTTCCTTTCCGTAACTTTTCTACTTCTTCTGGGATCGGCCTCCGTTGCGTTCGCCCAGTCCCCCCCGCCCGTGTCGTTCGCGACGGCGGTGAACTACCCGGCAGGCGCCTATGGTTATCCCTGGCAGGTCGCGGTGGGCGACTTCAATCACGACGGAAAGCTGGACTTAGTGACAGCCAACATGGTGATGTACAACGTGAGCGTGCTGCTGGGCAACGGCGACGGCACCTTCCAGCCAATGGTGAACTACTCGACTGACTATGGTCCCAACTCCATAGCGGTGGGGGACTTCAATGGCGACGGAAACCTGGACTTGGCGACGGCCAACGGCATCGGCGACGTGAGCGTGTTTTTAGGCAACGGCGACGGAACGTTTCAGCCGGCGGTAAACTACCCAGCGGGTAACTACCCCCAGTCGATCGCAGTGGGGGACTTCAATGGTGACGGCAAGCTGGACCTGGTGGTGACGAACAATGAGGGCAACAACGTGAGTGTGCTCTTAGGTAACGGCGACGGCACCTTCCGGCTGCCGGTGAACTCCCCGGCGGGCGCCTTCCCCTTTGGGATTGCGGTAGCGGACTTCAATGGCGACGGCAACCTGGACGTGGTGGTGACGAGCGCGTACAACAACTTCATAAACGTGCTGTTGGGCAACGGCGACGGCACTTTCCAGCCCCCCGTGACCTACTACGTAGAAAGCGCACCCTTCTCTGTTGCCGTTGGGGACTTCAATGGTGACGGCAAGCTGGATCTGGCGGTGGCAAACGTCCAGAGTGCCAGCGTGAGCGTACTCTTGGGCAATGGCGACGGCACCTTCCAGCCGGCAGTCGGCTACGCGACAGGCACTTCTCCCTACTCGGTCGCGGTCGGGGACTTCAATGGTGACGGCAAGCTGGATTTGGTGACAGCAAACGACTACGCCACCTTCGGGTTCGTGCTGTTGGGCAACGGCGACGGCACTTTCCAGCCGGCGGTGAGCTATACAGCCGACAGCGCGCCCATCTCCGTCGCGGTGGGGGACTTCAATGGTGACGGCAAGCCGGACTTGGCGGTGGCGAACCACGAGAGCGGCGACGTGAGCGTGCTGTTGAACGACACGCAACCCCCCATCAGGGAGCTGTTAATCCCGAGTGGCGGCACGAACGCGTACCAGTTCAACAACAACCTGTTCAACTATAAGGTGACATACCCGGCGCTCCTTAGCCCGCCTACTAGTCCCGTGTATCTGGCGGTATGGCCAGTCCTAATTTCGCAGACTGACCTGAACGCCCGCCTTGCGGGCCAGTTCCCTGGGGCAACACTCGTGCCCTATGATAGGACGGGAGGTTACGGAGTTCTCTTTCGGGCCGCGTGCCAGGATTCGTCCGGCAATCCTGCGACATGTCCCCACACCACAGGCGCTAACACGTTCTACACCAGTTGGAACTCTCCTACGGGTCAGACCATTAGCAACCCGGCGTTCCTGATGGCCGAAATCGCTCCGGTCGGCACGCAGACGTTTACGAACATCTTCACCGCCTACTCGCAAACGAGAACCGACCCCACAGTCTCAGGGCGGACTGCGCCTAGTTTCTCTGACTTCGTGGTCGTCCAGAATATAGGCGGCACACCTCCGACCATCACCATCAGGACGCCAGTGGATGGCGGGGTTTACGCCCTTTACCAGAATGTTTTGGCCGACTACGACTGCGGTACCAGTCCCGTCTTTAGATGCCTCGGGACGGTGCCCTTAAACAGCCCTATCGATACCTCGTCAGTGGGCAGCAAGACGTTCGAGGTCAATGCGATTGTCTCTTCCGGCCCCTCGGCCGATAAGTCTGTGAGCTACACGGTAGGGTACAACACCAACGGCTGCCTGTTATACGACCCGAATAGATCTGTCAAGCAAGGAGCTGCCTTCCCAATCAAATTGGAGGTCTGCGACGCCGCTGGTAACAACCTCTCCAGCCCCAGCATCGTCGTGCATGCTGTTAGCGTGACTATGGTTAGCGGTGGTGCACCTCGTGCTCCCGAGGCTTCGGGTAATGCCAATCCTGGGTCCGACTTCCGGTTCGACAGCACTCTAGGTGTCGGGGGCGGGTACATCTTCAACCTTAAGACCACAGGGCTGTCGAGCGGCACCTGGAATCTGAACTTTACGATTACGGGTGACCCAAGTACTCATTCGGCGATGTTCCGTGTGAAGTAGCAAACAGGAGAAACGAGGGCCCCGGGGAACCCCGGGACCCGACTCCGTGAGGAAGGCTCCGAAGCAGGCGGTGGCTGAGACATCCCAGCCTGCGCGGGAGTGTTCACGGCTAGTCAAGTTCGCATAGGAGGCAGAGAGCGCCATGTGTGCGCCCGCCGAACGGTTTGTGGACGGCGAGCCGGGCCCTGTTGGCCCAGCTTTTTTTAGCCTCTATTGGTCTGAGACCAGCGAGTGGAATCAGTATAGATAGGGTTGAGGTCGGCGCGTTGGAGAACGTTATCAGCTCCGGCTTCCTTGCGAATGTCTTCCAGCAGGCGAAGCGCCTCGCGATAATGGCCCGCAGCTTCCGCGCCTCTGCCTGTCAGGCGAAGCTCTGTAGCCAGGAGGTAATGACCCTTGGCACTGAGTGTTGGGAGTCCTAATCTTTCGGTCTTTGCCACGGCCCGGTCCAATTCCTGCCGGGCGCGGGAATAATCTCTGGTGTTCACCAAGGCCTCGGCCAGGTAGATGGAGCATTCTGCGGAGAGGTACTTCAGTCCCAGGGTGTCTGCTTCCTGGGCCAACCCCTTCAAGGCCCCGATGGCCGCCTGGGAGCGCCCTTCCTTGACGGCTGCTTTCGCAAGGTTGAATTTGGAGATCAACACCTTGCCACGATCGGTGGTGTGCGAAGCCACTTCCATCGCCTGTTCGTAAAGACTCCGCGCGGATTTCAAGTTGCCTCGGTAGAAGAAGCTGTCGCCTTGATAATTCAAAATCTGGGCCACGAAGGCATCGTTTTTAAGCTCGCGGGCCAGGCTCATGGCTTCATCAAAACTCTTTTGAGATTCCTCCCCGCGCCCTGCCTGAGCCAGCGCGTCGCCGTAGCCGCTCAGGACCTCGAACATCCAGGAGCTCCGATCACCCAGCTCTCGAAAGGTGTTGAGAGCTTCTTGTTTGGCATTGACGGCCGCGCCATAACGCCCCTGGTAGGCGAAGAGGGTCCCCATGCAGGCCGACTCGAAGGCCGCACCTCGCTTATCGCCCGCGCTTCGGTAGAGTTCCAGGGCCCGGAGGTAATAGGCCAGCGCCTGGTTGTATTGCCCCATGTTTGCGGCCGTGTCCGCCAGGTTGTGCACGGTCTCGGCAATTTCGTTCGGGAACTTGCTCTTCTCGCGCAACTGAAGAGCCTGCTGAAAATAGGTGGCGGCGTCATCGTATTGCCCTTTGAAGGAATAGCTGCTCCCGATATTGTTCAAGCACAGTCCCTGGTTGGTTTCGTTTCCCAACTCGCGCTGGATCTGAAGGGACTCCTTGAGGAGGCTCAACGCATGGTCGTGCTGGCCGCGTTCCTGATAGAAGCCGCCCAGATCGATGAGAGTATCGCCAACACCCTTCTTGTCACCAATCTCCCGGCGCAGTTGCAGGGCCTCCTGGTAACTCTTTAGCGCCGGCTCCGAATTCCCCAACCGTTCCTGGATCTGAGCGATATTGTTCAGACTCGCCGCTATGCCCCGCTTGTCGCCGATGCGGCGCTTGATGGCCAGCGACTCCTGGTAATTGCGTAGAGCTTCATCCTGCCTGTTTAGCAGCTTGTAAGCGACGCCGATCGCCTGAAGAATCGCGGCTTTCTCTTCCAGGTTGTCGAGTTGAATTGCAAGGGTTAGCGCGCGATTCAGGTATTCGAGTCCGCCCTGCGGATTCCCGCTCCTGATTTCCACGCGGCCCATCCCCAGGAGGGCTTCGACGTGCTTTGGGTCGGCCTTCAGAACTTGCGTGTAGCGCTCCCGCGCCTTGTCGAACGCGCTGGTATCTTCGTAGAGCCCAGCCAGAATGAACTGGACGTGGGTGTCGTCCGGCAAGACCTTAGCCATGTTCTCGTAAGCCTCGATGGCCTTTGGGTAATCCTTCATGATCTGCGCATGGCTGGCTACGATCCGATACTTTTCCTGTGGCGGCAAACTCTCGCTCAGGTCCACGGCCTTACGGGAAGCTTGCTCGGCTTCGTTGTCATAGCCCAGGTTGGCATAAGTCTGGCCCAGCTTGGCATAAGCGAGTGCGAACTCCGGATCTTCCTTGGTGGCAGCCTCGAACCGCTTTTGTGCCTCCAGGTTTTTCCCCTGACGCAAGAGCTGAAGCCCCTCGTTGTAGTCACGCAGCGCCAGGAGCGACTTCGAGCTAGGTTTGAACGCTTGCGCCTGGAGTTCTTTCATCTCCGACGCGGGTAGGGCCAGGTTTTCCCGGATGGCTTGCGCCAGACGGTCCACCGCTCCTGGCAACGCGCCCTGGTTGGGCGCCTCCGCCTTCAATGTCGCAGTACGGTCCCGTTTCAGGTCGCGCAAGGTGGCATCAATGCGAATCTGTTCCCCCAGCTTCGCGTATTGTCCCCAGACAACGGTCTCCGCGTTGCTAAATTCGGCCAGGCGGCGCAAGGTGTCGGGATCCAGAGTGGAATCCGCCGTGATGCGCAGATCGTGCAAGATTTGATGCAGCCGGTCAGAAGAAACTGTCCGCAGATAAGACGAGTTTCCGACGTCCGTACTCAACCATTCGGCAAGGCTCGATCCGAGCCAGTCCAGCGACGGGTCACCGGAGGCGTTGCGGAAAGGGAGAATGGCCAGCGAGATGGTGGGCCCCGAGGGCTTCGGCTTGACTGCCGGCGCAAAGATTTTTCCACGGAACACAAGGCCGATGGTCAGGAGCATAATCAAGGCTAACCCCGGCGCGATCCATTTCGTCGGGAACTCCTCCACCATCCGGAAGCGCGGCATGTGAAGAGTGGTGA
>Ga0208457_1000212_pt1 | contig 71414 bp, 56 predicted proteins | sample June2015DPH_10_1_FD_185513 | JGI IMG/M metagenome (GOLD analysis project Ga0208457, IMG submission 185513) | Peatland microbial communities from SPRUCE experiment site at the Marcell Experimental Forest, Minnesota, USA - June2015DPH_10_150... | ecosystem: Environmental > Terrestrial > Soil >... | reverse complement strand
GATTGGCCCTGGCCTCAGACAGGGCTTCGGGGCTCCTGACCGCTACCCGAACAGCTCGCCTTGCTCGGCGGCCTTCTTGGCTACTCGCTCGGCCTGCTGGTAGGCCGGTAGCACGAGCAGCGGCAGGCCAAGGTCTGCGGCCTCACCGACCAGTCTCTGGCACCACTCCTCGCGTTTGTCATTGCGCACCAGGTTCCGGTCCACGGGGATGGTGTCACCGACCAACGGCCACAGGGCCGGCCCGAGACGAGCGTCGCCGAGAAGCAGTCTTACGCAGATGGCGCGGCGGACGATATCCCGCCACCCGTCGAGCAACGCTCGAATCCGGTCATCAGGGAAGAGATGCGTGTAGCCTCGGTCCTCGAACAGCTTGCCCGGAGTTCGCTTGAATCGGGCGCTGCCATGGATCAGGTCGGATCTGATTTGGTAGAGGTCGGCGATCTCGCCGAAGATCGCGTCCGCCTTCGCTGGGTCGTCCCGCCCGAGTAGATGGGCCGCCCGCGTCTTCAGCGTCAGTCCGATCTCTTCCTTGGATTCGGGGCCGAAGCACGCCTCCAGAGCCGTCGCGAGATCAAGAACGACGTCTTGCCACGACATACCGGTCAAAGACCGCGAGTACCTGCTGATTACGATGGCCACCGAGGACACAGTCGCCTGCTTGCCTTGTCCAGATTGCGCCTGGGCCTGCTCGATCAGCCCTGTCAGTGCCCGTAGCCCGGGCAGATCGGCAGCTTTGACCACGCCGACGCGCCTCCAGAAAGACTCCATGGCCCACGCTTCGGTCTGGCGGTGAGCTTCGGGCATCTGGACGTGGATCATCGAGGGCTCGCCGATCCAGACCATCCGCATCGGTCCTGTCGAGCCTGTCGCAAGCCGAATGGCGGCTACGACTCGACCTATCTCCTCGTTCAGGGTATTTGTAGTGTCGTAGTGATAGTCCGTTCCGTCTCGAGCGGCGGATAGGAAGCCGCCGTGGCGAGCGCTAAGCGAGTGATTCAACTCGCCGGCCCACAAAGCCTCGGGCAGGAGCGAGGAGACTAGGTTCTGTGGCTGAGGTGCTTCGTGGAGGGTGACTTCACCGAGCGCTTGGTGGTCCACAGCACTGAAATCAACGTCGTCGATCAACCAAATCGAAGCAAACGTCTGGCCTTCTTTGGAAACGAGTCGGTGAAGCTCGTCGATCAGCGATCGCACGGCCGGTGAGTTCGCAGAAAGGGGAGCCTGGCGAACGATGCCGTCTGCGATGACTGCCCGGAGGAGGGCGGCGGCATACTGCTGCGGATCCCGAAAGGGGAACTTGACCCCTTCTGGAAAACGCGCGGGATAGGCCTCTCGAAGTGCGGTCACGAAGGCCTGGGCAGCCTCAGACTGGGCGATCTCGAAACACGGCCACTGGTACGGCCAAGGGCCGTCGTACCTCTCGCGAGAGCCCGGTTTCCATCGTGGCGGGACAATTCGTTCTCGCCGCGCAGCCGCGAGACCTGCAACCAGGAATCTAACCGCCTCCTCTCGCACGTGCTTCTCGGCGGCTGGGGCGGACTTAGAGCCCCTGCGAACTTGACGGCGATGCTCGGCCACCCCTCGGAACCGATTCGGGTAGACCCGCCTGAATGCCTCACGCGCTGGCCGACGCCAGCCAAAGCGACGGTTGTCTCCCGCGGCCGCTCCGAAGGCGCGGGCCGTCCATGCCCAGTAGTTGGGGGCTTGGCACGCTGGGCAGCGTGTCTCGTCGTGCGGCCAGTCCGTCGAGAGTGCAGCGTATTCGCTCGCGTCGTCATTGCCTCCCCAAGGGCGCCATTCTTCGATCGTGGCCACGTTCGAAGCATACGCGCCGGCCTAGGCGCGCGAGAGAGGTTAGGCTGCGGCACGATCCCGCGCATAGCGTTGACGACGCGCCGTTAGGTGGACGCGGGCCGAGAGCCCTTCGAAACGTAGTTGAAGAAGCGCTCGGTGATGCCATCTAGCGTCCAGGCGGACCGCAGGCGCGTGCGTCGCTCGATGCGGCGGAGGGCGGAGAGGAGGGACCGATTCAGGTCCTGGGCGGACTCGCCAGAGAGTGTCGCCGCAACGTGGAAGCCGTCCGCGGTCACAGTGAGCTCGCCGCCAACGAGCGCACGCAGCAGGGGTTCGATGGCCGCCGGGTCGGCCGAACTCACGTCGGCCACGAGGCCGAAGCCGTGGATACTCATTTCGCGATTATCCACGTTCGAAACGGGTGATCGGTGACGCGGCCACGCTGTCGTTAGCTAGCGTGCGCCAATGTCACCAGAGTGGCGGGGGGACGGAGGTCCAGTTGGATCGGGCTCCGAGGCGCGGTGTGGCCGGACGACTACCTTCTGTGAGTCGGACTCGGCGGCAAGAGCACCGTGGGTTCGGGGTGCACCGGCTCGTGGGGCACTTCATCCTTGGTCTCGACAGGCCCCATCGGGACCTTCCACTCGTCCTCAGGCCGCGGCTCGCTCGGCTGCGACTCGACTCCCACCGCCGGTATCGGCAGCGAGACTTGTACGACCCCACCGTAGAACGCACCGACATTCGACTCGGCCGTCCGCTTTCGATCGCTCATCGATAGACCTCCGCGTGAGAGGGCGACTGTCGGAGGTCGGCAATCCCCAGATCACGGTAGCACCGCGATCAACGGCGGAGGGCCGGCCTTTGCCGAGCGGTCACTCTCGACTGGCGAGCATGCCGCCACGCAGCACGCGATGTGGTCATCGTGCAGGCTAGGAGCCATGCCGACTCCGGAAGGGCCTGGCCCCGTTCAGGACTCCGGGGGGATGGACGAAAGAAGTCCAGCCAGCGCCGGCAGGTCAGGCAGGACCACGTCGGCGACCCAAACCGGTAGCAAATAGGGGGACGTCGATTCCCGCGCCATGCCCGGAGCTTGCCAAGTACCTTGCCACGATGCAGGCCCGGTCATGGAGTGGAACCGAGGACCGCACGCCCGGAAGTTCCTGAAGGCGGGCGGACGCCACGTCGATCGCGGAAACGTCCGGGCCCACCCTGCGGACCAAGAGACGAGGCTTGGCACAGCCGTGATCAGAGTGAGGGTGCCGATCTACCGGAGTTGGGCCTCGCGCGTCTCGAGGCGCATCATCGCGGCGCGATGTCGCGCCAACGGCGTCCTACCAGGATGTGGGCTGGGGTCGTCCTTCTTCGTAGCCCGCCGCGCTCTGGATACCGACGACGGCGCGTTGGTGGAACTCCTGGATCGTGGCCGCGCCCGCGTACGTGAATGACGAACGCACCCCCGCGACCACCTGGTCAAGGATGTCCTCCACGCCCGGCCGCTCCGGATCGAGGTACATCCGCGACGTGCTGATCCCCTCCTCGAAGAGCTCTTTCTGTGCGCGCTCGAACGGTGTCTCTGCGTGCGTCCGGTTGCGGACCGCTCGGTTCGACGCCATTCCAAAGCTCTCCTTGTAGAGGCGCCCGTCTCGGTCGCGCAGCGTGTCCGCGGCGCTCTCGTAGGTGCCGGCGAGCCAAGAACCGAACATCACTGATGCCGCACCCGCCGCCAGGGCGAGCGCTACATCACGCGGGTACCGGACGCCGCCGTCAGCCCAGACGTGCTTCCCACGGAGCGCTGCCTCGGCCGCGCATTCCATGACCGCGGTGAACTGCGGTCGTCCGACGCCCGTCATCATCCGCGTGGTACACATCGCACCCGGGCCGATACCTACCTTGACAATGTCGGCCCCGGCGTCGATCAGGTCCCGCGTCCCTACCCCGGTGGCAACGTTACCGGCCACAATCGGCAGCAATCCAACGGCTGCGCGGACGGCCTCGATCGCGCGGAGCATCTTGGCCTGGTGCCCGTGCGCTGTGTCGATCACGATCACGTCGACACCCATCCTCGCGAGCGCAGCCGCGCGATCGGCCGAATTGCCGCTGATTCCCACCGCGACGGCGCTCATCAACTCACCGCGCGCGTTCAAGGCCGGACGGTAGATCGTCGAGCGGAGCGCACCCCGCCGCGTGACCACGCCCAAGAGCCGCCCGTCACCGTCGACCACCGGTGCTGCGCTGATCCGGTGCTCGCTCAGCAGCTCGAAGATCGCCTTGAGGCTGGAGTTCGAGTCGACGAGGACGAGGTCACGCTTCATCACGTTCTGGAGCTGGGTGAACCGATCGAATCCTGTGGCATCGCGCTCTGCGAAGATGCCGATGGGACGCCGTTCCTCGTCCACGACGACCAGCACGCCGTGCGCCCGCTTGTGTATCAGGTTCAGCGCCGCACCGACGGTCTCGGTCGGCCCCAGGGTGATTGCCGTTTCATAGATCGGGTGCCTGCTCTTCTGATAGCGCAGGTTCTCTTCGATGACATCGAGCGGGATGTCCTGGGGCAGCACGGTGAGCCCGCCCCGGCGCGCCACGGTCTCCGCCATGCGGCGGCCTGCGACCGCTGTCATGTTGGCCACGATGACCGGGATTGTCGTGCCGAGACCGTCCGGGGTCGTGAGGTCCACGTCCAGGCGTGAGGAGACGGCCGAGAGGCTTGGCACCATGAACACGTCGGCGTAGGTCAGGTCGTACTGGGGCACGATGTCGTGGACGAATCGCATCGCGGGCCGGCCTCCTGGTCCAATGTGAGCCCGGACATGATACGGTCGCGTCGTCCGCGAACTGTCCCCCCGACGCGGTGACGGTCGCCTCGGGGCTCCGTGGAGGCAATCGTACGGCTGGATCCTCGCGACGTCGACGGCGCGTGCGCTGCAGACAGTACCTCATCACGCCGCACCGACCAACCCGTCCCGACGGAGCGGAACCCGTCCGGATCGCGCGCGGCGATCGGAGATCGTGCCCGGCCGCGCGTCCTCCTTTCGGATCGCGCGCGTGACCATCAGCTCCTCTCCGGCGAGCCGGCTGAGCGGCGTGGATTTGCCGACGCCTGAGAACCCACGAGGGCCAGCGTCTTGCGGGGTTCGAACCAGCGCTTAATCGCATCGAGGCCCTGGCCGGTTGGCGAGCTGATGGCAACGACCGGAACCCCGGGGGTGTTCTCTGGCACGATGCGTGCGTCGTGACCACCCTGGGGCCTGAGGCTGAAGCCTGTCCTACCCGTCCGGTAGGTCAGATGCCGAGGACTCGTCGACCTCACGATCGCGAACCAGGTCGCGCCAGCGTGTGCGGGCCGCGACTGGCCAGCACCATGTCGGTGAAGAGCGCCGCGCTCCAGCTGAACCCGTCGCTGCCGTGGCCCGAGCCGTCCAGCGGGTCGAAGTACTCGCGGAAGCCTGAACGGCGCACGAGCTCCACGGAGCTGGCAACGATCTCGTCGGCTAGCACGATCCGGCCGTGCTGGAGGAGGCCATGCCAGAGCAGCCAGTTCGTGTTCAACCAGATCGGCCCGCGCCAATAGCGCTCGGGGTCGAAGTCGGCCGCGCGCTCGTCGTAGGTGGGGACCAGGTAGTGGAGGCCGTCTCGACGCGGGTGGAACGAGGGCGACTCGAGTTCCCGGCACATCGCTGCCACGATCGGCCGCGGCAGGTCTGGATCGAGGAGCGGTCCGAACGAGACGACAGTGTCCTCCGGCTCTCTCTGGTCCCGGCGCAGGTCCCAGGCACAGAAGCGTTGCCGCTTCGAGACCCACAGCTCGCCGATGAGGGCATCGTGGATTCGACATGCCGCAGCGCGGTGGGGCGCCGGGTCCGTACCGATCAGTCCGGCGATCTCGGCCAGCGCATGCTCCGACCAGAGGCGGATCGCGTTGAACAGCGGGTCGACGATCAGGAAGGGCGAGGTGGCGACGACCCTGGCGTCGTCGTAGTCCACATCACGCTCGAGCGTGAGCAGGTAGAGGAACCGCGCGTAGTCGGCGTCGGTGGGCCGGTCGGCGGCGATGGCATGATCGAGGTCGAGGCGCCGGTAGGGCGCCAGGGCGCCCACTGGCACCTCGATGCGGCCGAAGTCGCGGTCCCAGGCGGGGGAGTCGTCGAGCCCGGACTCCCAAGGATGGACGATGGCCGAGAGCCCGATGCCCCGCGGATCTCGGGCCGTGGCCAGGTAACGCTGCTGAGCCACGAGGCGTGGGTACATCCGTTCCAGCCAGGCCAGGGAGGCGGCGCTCTGGTTGGGGGGCGCGTGGCGATGGACCTCCAGGGCCGCCCGGGCATGGATCGGTGGTTGGGTGATGCCGGACGTGGGGCGACCGCGGGGAGCCGCGGGCGAACGTTCGGACTGCCAGACGTCCGGGCCGGGGAAGTAGGCGTCGAGAGGTGCCGCAGCGTCGAAGACGATGGACGGGACCATGCCGGTCTGCCATTGCGCTTCGAACAGCGTCTCGAGCTCCAGGCGTGCTCCCTCGGCGTCGTACCAGGACCGGCCCACCGCGATGAAGGCCGAGTCCCAACTCCACTGGTGCGGATAGAGCGCCTGCGAAGGCCGTGTGTAGCAACCCGACCGGTTCACATCGAGCACCTGGCGGGCGGATATGAGGAGCCCGTCGGCCGTCGGCAGTACCGTCGCGAGGTCTGCACTGCTGAGATGGATCGAGGGGTGGGAGGTCGGTTGATCCTGAGACACCGCACCAGTATCGCCTCGGCAGTCCGGGTCCGCAGTGCCGCCGATGCCCATGGTCACGATCCGCGCATCGTGAAGCTCGTGCTATGCGTTGACGTGCCGCATTTACCCTCTCAATCCGCCTCGGTACGGCGCCTACCATCGCCTCATATCCGGGTCAGGTAGTTACCCCAACACGAGGATCGAAAGGGTCGGCCACATGGACGAATCCAAGACATCGGCACCCGACAAGCATCAGCCGCACGTCTTCGAGCCCAGCCCCGAGGTCCCCATCGTCTATCCGAGGACCGGGCCCATGTTCCAGTTGGGTGTACCCGCAGCACCCATGGGCCCTGCCCGTAGACCCAACTGTGCGCTCTGCGGCGCCCCTCGAGATGCCCGGATTCACGCCGAGGGCAAGGCCGAGGCCGACGCCGAGTCGCCTGATTGGGGCTAGCACGCGATGAGCAGGTAAACGGCACCCCGAGCGCCGCCAACGAGGGGCGCGCGCGCGCTGGCCCGCGGCGCTCTGCTAACCGTGCGGCAAGGTGCGCGGGGCGCCCCGTCGATGTACCAAGAAGGCGCCGATCGCTGCGCTCGGGCGATAGCCTCTAGCGATCTGGCTCCTTCGGGCATCGGTCCCATCCGGTACTTCGTCCATCGCGGTCCCGCACTACGTGGTCATCGTGGCGGTTCGAGGGTCGCGCGCGAGGGTGGTGCAATGTCCTCCCGGCATCGGACTAGTTGGCGGCCGTCACGACGGCTTCGTCACCCTCATCTGCATTCGGCGCTGGCAGACCGATCCCAAAGCCGACCAACAGCAGCACCAGACCGATGAGGCCTCCTACGCTCTCCACCCAAAGGAACTGGCCGATCACGGTCGCGTATGTATCAGGGGCTAATGCTCCTGAGGCTCCCGCGAGGCCAAAGGCCACCGATAGGACGGTCAGGCCGACCAGCACGGCCGAGCCGGCGAACACCGACAACCAGAACCTGCGCGGCTCCTCCAGGGCCCGGACCGCCGACAGGGCCGACCACGCCAGGGCTCCCACGGTCAGGAGCCGCACTGGCTGCAGAGCCACGACGGCGACAAATAGCTGACTCCTGAAGATGCCGATCGCCGTGTCCCCCGAGAGGTCCTGAAGTGTCGCGTACTGGCCCATCGCGCTGCTCGCCGCATATACGCACAGTGCGGCCGTGCAGATCAGGGCCAGCGCAACCAGCGCCTTGGGCCAGGTGGCCTCGGTACGTCTGTGTTGTAGCAACCCGATGGCGACAAGAGCCGGGCCTGCCAGGGAGGCAATCGCAGCTAGATCCCGGGCGATTTCGAGGTCGGAGACTATCGAAGCGTCTGTCCATGTCTCAGGCGACAGGAACCGCTGGCCCGACGAGATCACGTCGACGGCGAATGGAATGGAGGTCCACACGACGGCCCCGACCAGGACCAACCGGGCCGACCGCCACGCATCGCGACAGCCGATCACGATCGCCGCCGGCAGGAGCGCCCCGGCAGCAACGTTCCCTAAGAGCAGCAGGTCTAGCGATCCACCCGAGAGGACTGCCTGTCCGTTGGCCGCGACCGCGAACACGGCCAGAAGGATGAAAGGCCAAGCCTCAGGCGGGATGCGCTCAAGTCGGTCCGCCACCCAATCCTGTACTCGGCTCAAACCGCGAGGACCGGCAGGTTCGTAAGCGGTCTGGTTCACCTGTGCGCTCCCTCTCGCGCATCTGATCGGCTCCACGCCAGGACTCAGGCTAACCCGGCATGTGCCTCGTGCGCCACCGAGCCTAGAGTCAGTCCAAGGGACGACCACTTGCACGTCGAAAGGCGCCCCGGACCTCCCACAAGACAGACCAGCGTGACGAATTGCAGGTTCGCAAGTCTCCCGTGTCCGCGTTCCACGCACGGGTGGGCCCGCGTGGCCATCGCGCTAACAAGCTCTATGAAGCCCGATGCCCGTCCGTCTCTTGCCGTCCGGAGACACCACCTGGCTTGACACAGGAGCAAGAGATGGTGGCTGATCGGCGCCACTGCTCAATTGCTGCCCATTCGCGAGGACCTGGAGCGACGGGCCGGGTCAGGCCTCGCTGTAGAGGTAGAACTCGTACGGTACGGGCCGCAGCGAGACCTGCTTGGCCTGGGCGCGGCGAAACTCCAGGTGGGCCTCGATGACATCTGGCGTGAAGACGCCGCCGCGGTAGAGGTACTCCTGGTCCGACTCGAGGCAGTCGAGAGCCTCCTCGAGGGTGCCCGGCGTGCCGGCGATGCATCTGCGTTCCTCGGCCGACATCTCGTAGATGTCTTGGTCGACAGGCGCTGGCGGCTCGATCCTGTTGATCACGCCGTCAATGCCGGCCATTAGCTGAGCCGCGAACGACAGGTACGGATTGCAGGCCGGATCGGGCGAGCGGAACTCGATCCGGCGGGCGGCCGGGGAGTCCGAGTAGGTCGGTATGCGGATGCAGGCCGAGCGGTTGCGCTGACTGTAGACCAGGTTGATCGGAGCCTCGTAGCCGGGCACAAGACGCCGATACGAGTTGGTGGTGGGCGCGGCAATGCCGAGGATTGACTTGGCGTGCTTCAGCAGGCCGCCGATGTACCAGCGGCAGGTGTCCGAGATGAGGGCGTACTCGCTGTCCTTGTCGTAGAACAGGTTGGTGCCGTCTCGCCAGAGGCTCTGATGGGTGTGCATGCCCGAGCCGTTGTCACCGAAGAGCGGCTTGGGCATGAACGTGGCGACGGCCCCCGCGGCGGCGGCCGTGCTCTTGACGATGTACTTGTACTTGAGGACCTTGTCGGCCATGGCGACGAGCGTGTCGAAGCGCATGTCGATCTCGGCCTGACCTGGGCCGCCGACCTCGTGGTGGTGAACCTCGATGTCGATGCCGACCGCGGCCATCTTGCCGATCATCTCGGAGCGAAGATCTTGGTACTGGTCAAGCGGCGGAACGGGGAAGTAGCCCTCCTTGGGCCGCGGGCGGTGGGCACGGTTTGGGCCGCCGTTGGCACCGGAGTTCCAGATGCCCTCGGGCGAGTCGATCTCATACATGGCCCGATGACCGGCTTGATCGAAGGCCAGCGAGCCGAAGATGTAGAACTCGAGCTCGGGACCGAAGTAAGCCGTGTCGGCGAGCCCAGACTCCTTGAGGAACCGCTCAGCCTTGTGACCGACCTGGCGCGGGTCGCGGCTGTACGGCTTGTAGGAGCCGGGCTCGACCACGTCGCAGATGACCACGAGCGTCGGGACCTTCAGGCACGGGTCCATGAAGCAGGCGCCCGGATCGGGCATCAGGAGCATGTCGCTCTCGTGGATCTGCTGGAAACCGCGAATGCTCGAACCGTCAAAGCCGATGCCCTCCCCGAAGAGCGACTCGGTCAGCTCCTTGACAGGCACGGAGAAGTGCTGCCACTGGCCGGGCAGGTCTGTGAAACGGAAGTCAACGATGAGGGCGGCTGCCGCCTTGGCGTATCTGATCGCTTCGAACGGCGTCGCGTTATCAGGGGGTGCAGCCGGGATGACCGTGGCCATGGCGTCCTCGCTCCTTAGTCGGGCGAAGCGAGACGCGGGCGCAAGAGCCTGGCGCTCCGCCCGCCTTGACGGTAGGCCGCCGGAAGTAGTGGTTCAGCATCAGGAAGGCGAGCGACGATTGCAATGCGGGACGTGGGGATTGCGATTACGAACGTTCGCACCCGATTGTGGAGGACTGGGCCAGGCGGCCGCCTGACGGTCCAACTGGCCTCCATGTCGCGTCGGCCGCCGATACTCGACCCGCTCGGCTGCGTCGCCTCGGCCGACTCGATCGGGTGTTAGTGATCGGCACGATCCCGGCTGGGGATGGTCAGTCGAGCGGGGCGTAGGGACCGCGGGCCTCAGCGTGGCTCGTCGGACGCCGCGTATCGGTCACGCCCGAACCCGCCTGCCGTCAGGCAGGATGGTCCTTCCGCGGGTCGACTACCATGCGGCGGCGACTTCCAGTGACTAGGAGGCGCGATGCCGTCTCTAGATGACTCAGCAACCCCGCTCCCGGCCGACATGGCGCGTGGTTGGGTACCGGTCCTGAGTGGTGCGATCGAAGCCAACGGTGCGATCTACGCAGGCAACCGTTGCCCGCACTGCTCGTCACGTCTGGCCAAGCTCCCAGTCAAGAACATCAAGTGTCGATCGTGCCGGCGGGAGATCGTTCGGATTCGGGGCGACGACTACGTCGTATACCTCCTTCGAGAGGAGGATGCGGGCCCTCTGCGCAAGGAGATGGACGCCCACTGGGCCCTGACTCACATGGTCGAGCCGGGCTGGCGGTGGGACCCGGAGGCCCTCCGTGAGCTTCGGCGTGTCTGGATGGTCCGGTACGCAGCACTCGGCCTTCGGGTGCGTGTGGTGCTGTGGGAGAACAACCCTTGCGGCCCGTGCCGGTCACTCGCCGACCAGATCTTCGAGCCGGCGAAGACACCCGAGCTGCCCCTGATGGGGTGCCGGAACATCTATTGCAACTGTCGCTACGAACCGGTGATCAGGGAGTAATCCCCGGCAAGGCGCGGTCCCCAGTCAGCACGGGCACTGACCCTCAGCCGGTGTTCTTGATGCTGGTCACCGACGACACTCACGCGATGGTGTTGCTATTCCCGGCCGGTCGAGTGAGTGATGTGGGCGACCATCTCGCACCCGAGGCTCCCACGATGACCGCTCAACCACTCCCCGCCCTAGCCAGCGGGGATCCCTCTGCCTGGGACCAAGCCCTGTACGCCTTCCTCGTGGAGAAGGGCAACCGCTCGGGCTCAAGGCGCACAGTCGAGTCGTACAGCCAGATGCTCTGGCCCTTCTTCGCGGATCTGGGCAGGACGCCTGATCGGGTCAAGCCAGCCGACGTACTGGCCTGGGTGCACGGCATCGGCCGCTCGGGCCGGACACCGTCGTCGACCACCGTTGGAGCCCGCATCGCCTGCCTGTCGTCCTTCTACCGCTTCCTGATCCGCATGGGCTTGGCGGTCTCGAACCCGACCGACGCGGTCGAATGGCCACGAGCCACCTAGTCCGTTGCCCGCGGCTACGGCGCCGAAGAGGTGCGCCGGCTGCTCGCCGTTGTCCCCGACACGGTCGCGGGAAGGCGAGACCGAGCCATCCTGCTGACCCTCGTCTTGACCGGCAGACGGAGGGCAGAGGTCATCGGGCTACTGGCAGGCGATCTCAGTCTCGAAGGCGAGACCTGCTTCTACGCCTATCGCGGCAAGGGCGGCAAACGGGGGCGGCGGGAACTCCCGTGCCCTGCCTACGAGGCGATCTCGGCGAGTCTGTTAGACGCCGGCAAGGAGCTGGCGTCGACGGCGCCGTCCGAGTCGCTGTGGCAAGCCGCCGCCCGGCCGGAGGGGGTCACGAGCGGAACGTTCTACGTCCGGTTCAGGCGCTACTTGCACCTGGCTGGCCTGGCACCGACAGGCCTCCACGTGCTCCGGCACACCACGGCCAAGCTGCGGCGGGACGCCGGGGAGTCGATCGAGGACGTGAGTGCGTTCCTGGACCACTCGAGCTTGGCGGTGACGACCGTGTACCTGCGCCGGCTTGAAGGTCAGGAGGATCGAGCCTGGCGCGACGTGGCCGAAGCGATCGGGGTCTAACCCGGGTCTTTGAAGAGCCCCACCGGGCAGCTGACGCCGGTGCCGTGTGTCATACACTGCGCGTTGACGTTCTTGTGCAGGTATTGCTGGTGGTAGGCCTCGGCGAAGTAGAACTCCGGGGCGGGCCGGATCTCCGTGCTGATCTTGCCGTGGCCGGCGGCGCTCAGCCGGGCCTGGAACATGTCGCGCGAAGCCTCGGCCTCGCGCTGCTGCGTCTCGCCGTGGGTCAAGATCGCGGACCGGTACTGAGTCCCCTGGTCGTTACCCTGGCGCATTCCCTGCGTCGGGTCGTGCTCCTCCCAGAAGAGCTTGAGCAGCTCGCCATAGGAGACGAGCTTCGGGTCGAAGACCACTCGAACGGTTTCGATGTGGCCGGTCCGGCCCGAGCAGACCTCTTCGTAGGTCGGGTTTGGGGTCGAACCGCCCGCATAGCCGACCGAGGTCGAGACGACGCCGGGCGTCTGCCAGAAGAGGCGTTCGGCGCCCCAGAAGCAGCCCATGCCGAATTCGGCGATCTCCGTTCCGGCGGGATACGGCGGTCGAAGCGGCGCGCCGTTGACGGCGTGCCGGGTGGGAACCGGCATCTCATCGGAGCGGCCGGGCAGGATTTCGTCTGGCTTGGGCATTCGGAGCTTGTGGGGATCGACGAACCAGTTCATGCAGCCAAGTCTACGCGGTGAAATGGCTCCGATCCGCTCCCCGACCGGCCGGGCCACAGGCCGAGCCGCGAGACGGCAAGGCCTACACGCGGGGAGACCGGCGAGCAGCGACGACCGGCACGGACCGGCCGGCCGTTGGACAGGCGACGGCGATTGGGTCGACCATGCGGCCAAGAACAGAAGGCTGATTCTCGCTGCCTGGCCCTGGCGATCGCCGCCGGTGAGCGCGGCAACTCGACATCGCCGACGTCGCCCGCGCTCGGCCGCACAGCCGGCGATCGTCGCGCTATCCGGGGCCGCGGCTAGGAGAACCCGCTCTGGCGGAGTCGCGTGATCACCGCGGGCAGCCAGCGGTCTAGATAGGCGGCGTCATAACGCGCCCTGATGCTGGTCGGGGCCGTGACGCGGTCGAAGGGCGAGGCGTCGCGCAGGGCCTCCGGAACGGACGCGTAGACGCCGCCGGCAACGCCCGCGACCAGGGCCGCGCCCAATGCGGCGGCCTCGTCGGTGCGCACGACTTCCAGGCGACCCGGGCCGAGGGCCGCCTTGGCGACGACCCACCGCCGGTTGCGCGCTCCCCCGCCGGAGAGCCTGACTCGGTCGAGCGGGGTACCGGTGATTCGGGAGAGCTCGTCGAGCATCCAGCGGACGTGGTAGGCGCAGCCGTCCACTACGGCGGCGGCCAGGTCCACCAGGGTGTGCGTCTCTCGCAGCCCCTCGATCTCCAGAGTGGCGTTGGGGTCGCGGTGCGGCGCGGTCCGGCCACGCAGGTAGGGTCGAACGATCGGCGCGACGGGACCCGGACCGGCCTGCTCGAGAAGAGCGATGAACCGGGCATACCGGTCGGCCTCCTCGGACTCGCCGCCACTGCCTGGGAGGAACGTTGCGAGAAACCACTCCACCAGGGCCCCGGACGACTGCAGCCCGCCGGCGACATAGGCCAGACCGTCGACGGCGTGGCAGCCCGTCGAGAAGCCGCCCCGGCGGATCTCGTCGCCCAGGGCGGGCTGCTCGGTCACGAGAAGCGTCGCCTCGGCGCTGCCCATCGAGTCGAGGGCGTCGCCCGGCGTGGTCACACCCGCGCCGAGTGCCGCCGCCAGGTGATCGTGGCCGGCAATTACGACCGGCGTGCCGGCCGGCAGCCCGAGTCGAGCAGCCGCCGCCGCGGTCAACCCGCCGACGGCCTGGCCGAGCGGAAGGACCGTGGGCATCTCGTCCGGTCCAAGGCTGGCCAGGGCGAGCAGCTCGGCGTCCCAGGCCCGTGCGGTGACGTCGAAGGCGAGGGTCCGGCAAGCCAGCGAGGCGTTCGTCGCCAGCTCGCCGGTCAGGTCGAGGGCGATGAGTTCGGCCACGCCGGCCCAGTGCTTCAACCGGGTGAACTCCGCGGCTTTGTGCTCGCGCAGCCACAGCAGCTTCGCAAGCGAGTACTTGGGCTCCGGTCGAAGGCCCGTTCGGGCGAACAGGCGCGCGGCGCCGATCTGGCGTTCCAGCCAGGCCGCCTGGCGTTCTGGCCGCGGGTCGTGCCAGGCGAGGATGTCGCCAACGGGCAGGTTCCGGCGGTCGACTGGAACGCCTGCCTCGGCCATGCTGGCGATGCCGATTGCCGCGGGCTTCTGGCGCGTTCCGGCGGTCGCCACGCATTCGGCGATGGCCGAATCCGCGGCCGCGATCAGCTCGCCGGGACGGTGGTAAGCACCGCCGCCCCGAACGGCATGCGTCTCCGTGAGCCGGCGGGCCACGTGGACGATGCCACTCCCCGGAGCCACGAGCGCGGCCCTGATGTGAGTGGAACCGACGTCGACGCCGATGATCGTGCGAGAGGCGGCGGCCCGTTGTGCGGACATGGGCCAATCATGGCGCACGCCGAGACGGCCGTGGGCTGCGGCACGCGAGGTCGCGACTTGACTCGAGGCCGGTCCCAACTATCGTGGGCGTCGATGGACCGCAGGCGAGAGCCCGCTTCAAGCGACTCTCAGGACGGACGGGATGCGGGTCTGACGCTTACTCGCGTCGGCCGGCGAGGGGAATCGCACTTGCTCGCGATCGCCTCGGCGACGGCCGTCGTCTTCGTGGCAATCGCCATCGCCAAGCCTTGGGCCGGAGGCATTCCTCCCGAGTCGCCCGCGACAAGGTCGTCTCTGGAAGCCACGATACTTGAGCCTTCAGCCGGCCGGACGGCGCCACTCGAGCCATCCACGCCGCCGTCCCCGATGGCCTCCGAGATGCTCCAGCCTGTCGTCATCATCGTCCAACCGGGAGAACTCACGACCTGGACGAACGCATGCGCCAACGGCGCATGGATAGCTTCAGTGCCGGCCGCGAGCGCAGACCCATCGACGGGCCTCGGACGTATCAGCGCTTTGTTCGCTTGCTCGGACGAGGTCCTGCAAGGGGTCCCATCGATCGTGCCCAGCCCGATAGCGCCGTGAGTCGCGGGCGCCGCGTATAGAGCCCCAGCCAGTCGAGCGCCCGGTCAGTTCGCCTTGGACGGCGGCGCCTTGCCGAGGTCGACCTTGATCGTCAGCTCCTCGACACCCCGAACCAGACCGATGTCGATCGCGCCCGTTCCGGCCTTCGCCAGCGCAGCGTGGAGCTCGTCGGGATCCGTCAGGGCCGAGCCCGCCGCCGAAACGATCAGGTCGCCCTCGCGGATGCCAGCCTTGTCGGCCGGGCTGTCTTCTTCGACGCCACGTACCAGGATGCCGTCGCGATCGGGCAGGCCGACCGCCCGGCGAAGATGGCGAGCAACGTGACCAGGGGCCACCGCAACGCCCAGCCTCGGCCGGACCGTCGACTCGCCACGTGCCAGGCCATCGATGCGCGCCTTCAGGTCCGCATCGGCCGGGAGCGCGAGGTAGAAGCCCTCGCCCAGCCGCTGCGTGTTGAGACCGAGCAGCCTGCCCTCGCCGTCGACGATGGGACTGCCGGAGGAACCGGAAGCGAGCGGTGCGGTGTGTTCGATGCTGCCGCCGATCAGCCGCCCACCGGGTCCGCGGAACGAACGGGCCACGCCTGAAACCTGCCCAACGGTGGTCCGGAGGCCGCCGTTGCCCGAGCTGGCTACCGCGAAGACCACGGCCCCGACTCCCGGCAACGCCCCACTCGGCGCCCAGGCCAGCGGGGTCGTGCCGCCCGTATTCACCTCGAGAACCGCCAGGTCCCCGTCCATGTCCTCGCCGAGGAGCTGCCCGCGCTCGTGGCGCCCATCGGGAAAGACGCAAGTGGCCTCCTCGCCGTGGACATTGTGAGAGTTGGTCAGAACCCGGTTTTCGGCGACGACGATGCCGCTGCCGCGATGCCAGTGGCCCCCGATGCCGACGACGGCCGGTCCCGTTTGCTCTGCTACCTTCGATACTGCCTGCTCGAGCTCGTCCAATGCGCTCATCGATTGCTCCTCGGTTCGCCGGACTCTTGCCGGTAGCCGCTGTGTGATCAACCATAGTCACTAGCAAGTCACAAGTTACCTCGCCGCAGGCGGGAGCGCAAGAGCGGACTCGCTACCATGAGAAACGTGCCGGACGAAACCCAGACGTCAATTCCGCAGACCGCGCCGGACGGCGCCACCGACGAGCTCAGGCCGTCGCCGCTCCAGGCCGCACTCGACCGCGTCGGCGACCGCTGGTGTCTGCTCGTGGTCGAGTCGCTCCTCGACGGGCCGCGGCGCTTCAACGACCTCCAGGCGGCCCTGCCCGGCATCGCCCCGAACATCCTGTCGGACCGTCTCAAGCGCCTCGAGCGCGAGCGCGTGCTGATTGCCCGGCCCTACTCCCAACGCCCCGTTCGGCTGAGCTACGAGCTGACGGCCGACGGCCGCGAGCTGGCCGGCGCGCTGCGGCTGCTTGCCGATTGGGGTGCTCGCTCGGACGCGTCCGACGCGCTTCGCCACGGAACGTGTGGCACTCCGCTGGAGGCACGCTGGTACTGCCCGACCTGCGCCCGGGCAATTGCCCAGGACGAAGCCACAGAGCTGCGCCGGCTGTAGTCGCGTTCCCGAGGCCGCGACCGGCGCTCGCGCTTCCTCGCCGGTTGCGCCTCCCGGTCATATTGATCCAACATCCGGAGGCAAGATGACCCAGCATTCGACACACGCGCCAGGGCTCCTTGCCGGCGCGTCCAACGCCGACGGCCATGCCCACCGTTCCATGCCCGAACACCAGCCTGGCGGACACGTACGCTCTGCCGCCGCGGCCGGAATCGCGGCCGCCGACCTCTCGCTAAGCCTCGACGATTCGACCGCCCGGGACCGGCGAGCCGCGATCGGCCCCGAGGACTTCGCCCGCTTCGAGGCCAACGTGGCCGAGATCTTCTCCGCCCTCGGCATGAACCTCGACACTCCGGGCACGCGCGACACGCCACGGCGATTCGTCCGAGCGCTCTTCGACGCGACCGAGGGCTACGCCGGCGACCGCAAGCTCGTTACGGTCTTCCCGACCGAGTGCTACGGCGGTGCGAGCTGCGAGCTGTCGCAGGTGGTCGAGGGCCCGATCCCGTTCACCGCGCTGTGCGAGCACCACGCCCTGCCGTTCGTCGGCCGCGCGTTCGTCGGCTACATCGCCCACGAGAACATCATCGGCATCAGCAAGCTGACGCGACTGGTCCGAATCGCAACCCGTCGTTTCGGCGTCCAGGAACGGATGACCCACCAGATCGCCGAGGCGCTGGTCGAGTTGACCGAGCCGCACGGCGTCGCGGTGTACATGGAGGCACACCACCTCTGCACGCAAATGAGGGGCGTACGCGAGGCCAACCCGGTCACTCGAACGACCGCGTTCCGTGGCGCCTTCGAAACGAATGCGGCGCTCCGCACCGAGTTCTACGATCTTGCGGGGCTCCGGAGAGGAGCCGGCGATTGAGGTGACCATGACCGGCCGAAGCGAGGGCCTGCCTCTCAAGTCGCTCTATGAGGCGCCGCTTGCAGCAACCGATCTGGGCGATGGCCGCGGCGGCGTGCTCCCACCGGCTCTAGCGAAGCGATACCAGGGCGAGCTCAGGGTGCCGCTCCAGGCGGAGCGACCGACGGTCATCGCCAACTTCGTGACAACCCTCGACGGCGTGGTGGCGCTGGGGCCGGGCGAACCCGGCACGGGCGGTGGCGAGATAAGCGGCTTCTCGGAGGCCGATCGGTATCAGATGGCGCTGCTTCGCGGTCTGGCCGACGTGGTGATCGTCGGCGCCGGCACTGTCCGCGTGGGCCGGCGCCACGAATGGACGGCCCGCCATGTCCAGCCCGCCCTCGCTGGGGCCTTCGCCGCCTGGCGCTCGGACCTGCGGCTCGCACCCCAGCCCACGACCATCGTCGTGACCGCAAGCGGAAACCTGGACGCGACGCACACAGGCCTCAACTCCCCCGACGTGCCGGTGATCGTGGCCACGACGGCCGCCGGTGCGGATCGACTCTCGAGGCTGCCGCTCTCCGCCAACGTTCGCGTCGAGGCCGTCGTCGAGGCCGTCGGCGAGGGTTCGACGGTCCCGGCCCGGGCGCTGCTCGAGATCGTCCGCGGAACCGGGGCACGCCTGGCCCTTTGCGAGGGCGGGCCGCATCTCTTTGGCGAGCTGCTGCGGGCCCGGCTCGTCGATGAGCTCTTTCTGACGGTCGCCCCGCAGGCTATCGGCCGCGACGCCGCCGCGCACCGACTCGGGCTTGTTGAGGGGACTGCGTTCGGCGAGGGCCTCGGCCGCTGGGCAAAGCTCGCCTCGGTGCGGCGCGCCGGCGACGACCTCTTCCTGAGGTACCGCTTCGAACATTAGGTAGGGGGCGGGGCGGGGCGCCCGGCGGGGCGATGGCGGGGGCCCGGCGAGGCGGGGAACCACCTGGCTGGTGCTCGAACTCCTGTAATCCAACTGAAAGCAGCCGCGGGTGACCATCGCGTCATCAACACCCGGGCGGTCACCAGACGCAGGTCGAGCGACAGGTGGCCGCAGTGCCGGCCCGTCCCGCCGGCCACTTGTGAAAGGACACCGTCAGTCGTGACCTTCCCCGTCTTGCCGGCCGGCCCGGCACAAGCCCAATCCCTCCGACGCAGCCGTACCGGCGGCCGGCTGCGCGTGGCCACTGCGGTCGCCGCCATCTCGGTCGTTCTGGCCGGCTGCAGTTCGGCCGCCTCGACACCGGCCGCCACGACGGCTGCCGCCTCTTCGGCTTCCACCGCCGCATCGAGCTCTACCACGCTCGGGCAGCCGCCTGGAGCTCAGGCTGCCAGTTCCGGCGCCCCGGGCGCACCCGGCGGCGCATCGGGCGGAGCTTCGACCGCCCAGTACACGCCGACCGGGGCCTACTCCTTGAGCAGCGGCACCGAAACCAAATCCGGCGCCTCCTACACGGCCACCGAGGCCGACCAATCGGCCGTGATCGTGACCGGAACGGCCAACCTGACGCTGAACGACGCGACGATCGTCACTTCGGGCGCCAGTAAATCCAGTGACGAGAGCAGCTTCTACGGGCTCGACGCCGGCGTGCTGGCGCAGTCGGGCGGGAAGGTGACACTCAGCGGCGGCACGGTAACGACCACCGGCAACGGCGCCAACGGCATCTTCGCCTACGGCACCTCGACCGTGACTGCCTCCAACCTGACGATCAAAGACACCGGCCAATACGCCCACGGCGCCATGGCCAGCGGCGGCGGTACGGTCAACCTGACCAACGTGAACATCTCGACGGCCGGCGCCAACTCCGGGGCGATCGCGACGGACCGGGGCGGCGGCACCATCACGGCCACCGGCGGCACGGTAACAACCTCGGGCCAGGACTCGCCGGCCATCTACTCGACGGGCGCCATCACCGTCTCCGGCGGCACGCTGTCGGCAAACGGGGCTGAGGCTGCAGTGATCGAGGGCGCGAATTCGATCACCCTCACCGACTCGTCGCTCTCCTCGAGCAAGGACGGCAAGTGGGGCGTCCTGATCTACCAGAGCATGTCCGGCGACGCGTCCGGCGCGAAGGGCACGTTCACCATGACGGGCGGCTCGCTCAGCTACAGCGGGTCCAGTGGGCCACTCTTCTACGTGACCAACTCCACGGGCGTGATCAACCTCAAGGGTGTCACCGTCACCGCCGGTGGTGGGGTGCTGGTGAAGGCGGCTGCGGGCAACTGGGGCACGAGCGGCTCCAACGGCGGCACGGCGATCATCACGGCCGACGGCGAGACTCTGACCGGCGACCTGGTCAGCGACTCCTCCAGCTCGATCGCCGCGACGCTCCAGAACGGCACCACGCTGACCGGGACGATCAACTCGGCTGCGCTCACCCTCGATGCGACCAGCATCTGGAACGTAACGGGCACGTCATACCTGACGAGCCTCTCGGATGCGAGCGGCATCTCGGGGACGACCATCACCAACATCCACGGCAACGGCCACTCCGTCTACTACGACGCTACCCTCGCGGCGAACAGCACGCTCGGCGGCAAGACCTACACCCTCGCCGGCGGAGGCCAGCTCACTCCTAAGGCATAGCGACCGCATCGGTCCAGACGGCGCATCGCCGGCCGGGCAATCGCCCGGCCGGCGATGCCACGTGCGAACGGGTTTCGTGTCGTTCGGACCGCCGCCGGGCACCTCGCCGGCCTTAAGATGTGCAGGTCGTCAAATACGCGGCCGCCTCCCTCGGCTGCCCAACACCACGGAAGGCCACGCATGAGTCGAACCCCGCGCATCGGCATCCTCACCGGCGGCGGTGATGTCCCGGGTCTGAATGCCGTAATCAAGAGCGTCGTCTACCGCGCCACGGAGATGGGTTGCGAGGTCTACGGCATCCGGCGCGGCTGGGAAGGCCTGACCAACATGAAACCGGGCCCCGGGCTGGACGAGGAGTACGTCATCCCGCTCGACCGGACCAACACCCGGGCCATCGATCGCACCGGCGGCACCTGGCTGCACACCTCTCGGACGAACGCCCGCAAGATGAAGGCCGGCAAGACTCCCGCGCACGTCGGCCCCGAGCGCCTCAAGCAGCTCGAGGTCAAGGACGGCGTCTACGACTTCACGCCGGTCGTCCTCGAGAACATCGAGAAGCTCGGCCTGGATTACCTGGTCCCCATCGGCGGCGACGACACCCTGAGCTTCAGCCAGGTTCTCGCCGACAAGGGCGTCAAGCTGATCGCGGTCCCCAAGACGATGGACAACGACGTCCAGGGCACCGAATACTGCATCGGCTTCTCTACTGCGATCTCCCGGGCCAAGGACGCCATCAACCGCCAGCGCACCACGCTCGGTTCGCACGAGCGCATCGGCGTCTTCCGCATCTTCGGCCGGGACGCCGGCTTCACCGCTCTCTACACGGCCTATGTGACGAGCTCCCGCTGCCTCATCCCCGAGTACCAGTTCGACCTCGATCATCTCGTCGAGCTGGCGGTGGAGGACAAGCGGAACAACCCGAGCAGGTACGCCCTGGTGATCGCCGCCGAGGGCGCGATGTGGAAGGGTGGGGAGATCGGCGAGTACGGCCCGGCAGACGCTTTCGGACACAAGCACAAGGCCAACATCGCGGAGGTACTGGCTTCGGAGATCCAGGCACTCTCCGGCGAGGAGACGCTCGCCAGCGAACTGACGTACGACCTCCGTTCCGGCGACCCGGACGCGGTCGACTCGATGGTCGGCATCACCTTCGCGAACGTAGCCATGAACCTGATCGCCGACGGGGTCAGCGGCCGCATGGTCGCGATCCGCGGTGGCAAGTACAGCCACTCGCCGCTACCGGACCCGAACCTGGGACCGCGATCGGTGGACATCGAAACCATGTACAACACCGATCGATATCGGCCTATCTACACCAACCGGATGGGTCTGCCGCTCCTGCTCGGCATCCCGGTGGCCGAGGATCCGTCGCTCATCAAGTAGGGCGTCTCCCGCCAGAGAGACTCGAAGGCCCCGACTCTCGCCGGGGCCTTCGACATCCACAACGGGCGTCGGCGGCGCGCGTTTGACAATGTAGGCTGCGGCAAGGCACGGTTCACCTGTGACTAACTCATCCTCTCCTGCACCGCTGCTAAACGGCCGCGACCTGCTGCGCGCAAACGGCCTGCCCGTCGAGGGCCCGATTCTGTGGGGCCGGCCCGTCACGGGCGGCAGCCCGGGCGTATTCATCGTCGAGCTCCCCGCCCCGCAGCCAAAGGTGTCGATCGATCCGGACGCCATCCGGGACTGGCTCAGCCGCGCGCCGGACCTCCTTCTGGACGGCAAGCGGCCGACCGTCGCCGAGCTCCAGACGCGTCTTGCCTCCTTCTGGCTCCCCGGCCAGGCCATCCTCTATATCGGGTCGAGCGTGAAGTCAGTCTCGGTCCGCCTGGCCGGCATGTACAAGACCCCGCTTGGCGAGCGACGGCCGCAACCCGCCGGCTACTGGCTAAAGACTCTCCGCGACCTCAGCAAGGCCCGCATCTGGTGGGCACCCGTCTCCGATCCCGAGCTGTACGAGGACACGCTGATCGAATCCTTCGTCAAGACGGTCGGCTCTGTGCCCTTCGCGATCCTCGTCACGCCGGGCGGCCAGCGGCGCCAGCACGGCCTGACCGCTCCACTCCACGACGTGCCACCGCCGGCCCCGGTCAAGGTCACGAAGGTTACGAAGCTCCCGGACGCAAACGAGAGCGAGATGCATCTGAGCAGCTCGTCCTTCCGGGCCCGACCCACGAGACCGACCTCGCTCGCGAAGCCGTCCCGCAGGGTGGCACCCCGCAAGCCGGCCAAGGTTCCGCCACCGACCACGGGGCCGTCCGCAATCGAGACGCCCGTCGTGCGTCGATCGTCGAAGACGGCCGTCTCCGCGAGCTCCGGCCAGAACAATGCCCCGACCCACCTGACGGCCGAGGGCCTGGCCGCCCTCCACTTCGAGCTGGATGAATTGACCAACCACCGCAGGCCGGAGGTCATCGCCCGGATCAAGGCCGCTCGCGAGCTCGGCGACCTGAGCGAGAACGCCGACTACGAGGCCGCCCGCAAGGAGCAGTCGTTCCTGGAAGGCCGCGTGCAGCAACTCGAGCAGATGATCAAGTCCGCGGTCATGATCGAGGCAAGCTCGGAAGGCGGGAACGAGGTCATCCTGGGTTCCACCGTCGTGGTCGAGACGGACCGGCATGGCGCGGAGACGTTCACGATCGTTGGCTCGGCCGAGGCCGACGCCACGGCCGGCAAGATCAGCTTTACGTCGCCGATCGGGCGGGCGCTGCTCGGCCGGCATCCGGGCGAGACGATCCGGGTCCAGGTGCCTGCCGGCACGCTCGACTACAAGGTGGTCGAGGTGCGACTGCGGCAGTAGGGCGCCGACCCGGGGCTCTGGTCGCGGGCGGTCGCGACTCAGCTTGCGGGCGGCGCGGGAGGAGTCGGCGGAGTCGACGGAGTCGGCGGCACAGGAGCCTCTCCCGGGATCCACGAGTCCGAGCCGGACCGGCGGCCGCAGCGCCACGGGATCAGGTTCCACAGCACGATCAAGACGCCCAGACCCACGGCCATGAGCGGCAGCGCGTCGCGAAGAACGGTGTTCGGGTGAACGTTGTCGATGCCGATTAGGTTCTCGAAGAAGAGCCCGAAGCCGACGAACAGCCCGAGTCCCACCGCGGCCGTGCGCAACCCGCTGTCGAGCAGGTCCCAGCGCCGGTGGAGGAGTCCGTACAGCGCCAGCGTGGCACCGACCGACCCGGGTGCGACGAGTGCCCAAGCATAGGCCCAGCTGGCGTACGTGTCGGTCGCGTCCTGGAAGGCAAGCAGCAGCCCAACCGTGAGGATGATCCCGCCCGGTATCGCCGCCCCAAGACCGCCTTCATGCGGAATCGCCAGACCGACGACGAGCAGGAAAAGGCCGGGCACGATGATGAAGATCGGCCAGCCGTAACGGCCAAGGTCGAAGTTGACTTGTTGCGAGACAAAGAAGAAGACGCCCAGCAGGACCAGCAGCAGGCCTACGGCCAGCGTTCCCCCGCGCTCGTCCCGAGGCGTGCTGTTCTTGACCTGGCGCCATCCATCGTCCATGTCCCACCTCGCTGCCGGCTTTCGCTGAGGTCAGTCTAGCCACGGACCGGAGCCCCGAGATCATCCGTGAGTCGGACTCTCGCCGAAATAAAGCCCTTCCTGCGGAGGAGACCTAGCTGTTCGAGGCGACGAAGACGGGCACGTCGCCGATGGTGAGAACCTTCTCCGGTCCCAGTGCGGCACGGCTGCCGTTCACCACCAGTGAAACGCTCACGTCCGACGTGGCGGATAGCATCGGCTGACCGACGAGCACATGTTTGTCGAACAGGACGTCGTGCTGAACGTTTGGCGTGCCGCTGCCGTAGACGAGCAGTTCGTTCATGGCGTGGGCCGGGTCGATGGCCCCGGTCTCGAGCGCGAGCCGCTGCGGGTCGATTACCTGCCAGGACGTGACCCCCAGCTCCTCGACGAGGACGTGGTACCCGCTGTTGGTGGGGATGGTGTCGACGACCTTCAGCGACCCGGCGAACCGGACCATGACGCGCGGGGTGTTGGACCAGCCAGCCAGCCCGAACTGGTCGAACGAGACGTCGACCGGGGAGCCCTGCGACGACCGGATGTCGACCGGCAAGGCGACGATCCATCGGTCGGAGTCCGACTGGATGGCAGCAAGACTGTCCGAGATCAGCTTGGACACGACATGACCGTCGAGGACGCATCCACCGGTCACAGCGCTCGAGCCGTCGGCCTGACCCATTGTCACGAGCGGCATGAACTCCCCGGCGTAGGAGCCGGCCTTCAGGTTGAACTTGTTCGACGCGAGGGCATAGTAGATGGCCCTGCCAGATTGGAGCCGGACCTCGAGACCGGGCACGGGTTGGACCGGGACAGTCGAACCGTCCGCCGCGTAGTAGGTGACGTTCTTACCTTCTTGGAGGAACCCAACCGGATGGCCCGTCGGCCCGATCGAGGCCGACGGCGACGACGATACAGGCGGCGTCGAGCTGGCCGGTATGCCGCTGCCGCCCGGCGCCGACGGCCGAGCCGTCGGAGACGCGCCGATCGGCGGTGAGCTTGGCCCGGGCGCCGTCGATCCGGCGCTGTGCGAGGCCGGCCCGCTACCGCCCGCGAAACCGTAGTCAAAGACGATCGCGGCGATGCCGAGGGCGATCAGAACGAAGGCCGCTCCGCCAATGCCCACAACGACGCGTCGGGTAGGTTCGACCAATGTCAACTCCGCCTTCGGAGACTCGGCTTGCAGTCTAGCGGCGTGCGCGCCGGCAGGGGGCACCTACCCGCCCAACGGGGCCGAATGGCCCACCCTCGCCGACTAGATGGCACTGCCAGGGCCGCAGGCGTAAATGCATGCTCGCGCAATGGACGATTATGCCGAGGCCATCTCTATGCTCAACCACACGTGGTTTGGAGCAGAGCTTTCGCCTGAGACCCAGGAGCGGCTGGTCAAGCTCGGCGAGCTCCAGGATTTCGAGGCGGACGAGGTAATCCTGCACGAGGGCGACGATGCCAAAGAGATGGGCATCCTGATCTCCGGGCGGCTGGCGCTCCGAACCCTCGTTCCGGAACGCGGGCCAGTCACGATCCTGAGCGTCGAGCCGGGCGACATCTTTGGATGGTCGGCCGTGCTGGCCGACACTCAGGCCCAGTCGACGGTCGTGGCAACGCAGTCCAGCCAGGCGCTCGTCATCGAAGGCACGCGGCTCCGGGCGGCCCTCAAGGAGGACCACGCGCTCGCTGCCAGTCTCTACCCTCGAGTCCTGAAGGCCGTCGCCCGACGCCTCAGAGCGACCCGGTTGCAGCTTCTGGATCTGTTCGCCCGCTGAAGGACGGACGGGCCCGCCTCTCAGCCTCTGCCCAGGAGGTTTCCGAAAAGCCGTGATCACCAGCCCCGCCCCCGCCCAGACGGCAGCGGCCAGGCAGTGGTTCCTGGCTCGCTCCGAGCTCGGCGCCCTGGTCGACGCGATACGCGACACAGGCCGCCGCGTCATCGGCCCCACCGTCCGTGAAGGAGCCATCGTCTACGACGAAATCGAGACGGCGGCGGATCTCCCGATCGGCTGGCACGACGAGCAGTCCGCCGGCCGCTACCGGATCGAACACGGCAATTCCGAACGAGTCTTCGGCTACACCGTTGGCCCGACCACGTGGAAGCGATTCACTTTCCCTCCAAACCTGACGATAGCGACCGCCCAGCGAACCCATTCCTTCGGTTTCGAGCCGCCCGTGCCGGTGGTTCCGCCCATGGCCTTCCTGGGTGTCCGTGCCTGTGAGATCGCCGCGCTGGGAATTCAGGATCGCGTCTTCCTCGGCAGCGAGTTTACCGACGAAGACTTCCGGGCCCGTCGTTCGGCCGCCTTCATCGTCGCTGTCCAGTGCACCACTTCGTCGAGCACCTGCTTCTGCACCTCGATGGGGACTGGGCCGGAGGTCCGCAGCGGATACGACATCCTCCTGACCGAGATCGAAGACGGGTTCGTGATCCAGTCCGGCTCGCCTGCCGGCGCGGCCGTCGTCGCCAAGTTGCCGACGCGGCGGCCGAGTCACGCCGAGGCCGGCGCAGCGGTAGACGCCGTCGAGTCGGTTCGGACGCAGATGGGAGAGCCGCTGCCGATGGCCGGCATCGGCAACCGCCTCAAGCTCCAGCTCGACCATCCGCGCTGGGCTCAGGTCGCGGACCGTTGCGTCGAATGCGGCAACTGCACGATGTCGTGCCCGACGTGCTTCTGCACCTCGGTCATCGAGAAGTCCGACATGGACGGCAAGTCGAGCGCCACCGAGCGCCAGTGGGATTCATGCTTCGATGTCGGCTTCGCGAAGGTTGCCGGCGGCGACTTCCGCGCCAGACCCCGCGATCGCTATCGGCAGTGGCTGACCCACAAGTTCTCGACCTGGTGGGACCAGTTCGGCAGCTCCGGGTGCGTGGGCTGCGGCCGCTGCATCGCCTGGTGCCCGGTCAGGATCGACGTTCGCGAGGAGCTCACGGCAATCGCGCCGCCGATCGCCCCGGTCGTCCGGCCGGTGGCCGTGGAGCCGGTCGCCGCCAGCCCGGGCAAATTCTCAGTCGCGCGGCTGGCGTCGGTCAGGCCGGAGACCGAGGACACCAGCACCCTCACGCTCACCGACCTCGACCCGGCCTTCCTCGCCGGACGTCCGGGCCAGTTCGTGATGATCACGCTGCCCGCCTTCCCGGCCGTGCCGATCTCGATCTCGCGGTTCCGCGCCAACGGCATCGACCTGACGATCCGGGCGGTCGGTCCTACGTCGACTGCTCTCACGAACCTCCATCCAGGGGCAAAGGTCGGGCTGCGGGGCCCACTGGGAACCTTCTGGCCCATCGAGGAGGCGTGGGGCCGCCACGCCGTGGTGGTGGCGGGCGGCGTCGGCCTATCGCCGCTTCACGGCCTGGTGGACGCGCTCGTGGCCAACCACGACCGCTTCGAGTCGGTCTCGCTCTTCTACGGCTCGCGAACGCCGGAGGACCAGCTCTTCCGTGAAGACCTCGTGGCGTGGACCGCGAGCAAGGCGATCGACGTCGTGGTCACCGTCGACCGCGCCGGTCCCGAGTGGAAGGGCCGGGTTGGCGTCGTCACCAACCTGTTCGACATGATCTCTTGGGATTGCTCGAAGGTCACCGCCTTCGTCGTGGGACCCGAGCGGATGATGCAGGCCTCCGTCCAGGGCCTGATCTCCAAGGGCGTCCCGGCCGATCGAATCTGCGTCTCGATGGAACGCCACATGGAATGCGGCATCGGGCTGTGCGGCCACTGCCAGATGGCCGGCCGCTTCGTCTGCAAGGACGGCCCAGTGTTCCGCCTCAACGATCTCGGCGACATGTTCAACCGCGAGGGAATCTGATGGCAACTGCCGGTAGAACCGCCCGCCCGCGAGTTGCCGTCGCCAAGTTCGCGTCCTGCGACGGCTGCCAGCTGACGATCCTCGATCTCGAGGATCAGCTGCTCGAGATCGTGGCCCGCTTCGACATCGTCGAGTTCCCCGAGGCCACGTCGCGCCGATCGCCCGGCCCGTACGACATCGTCTTCGTCGAGGGCTCGATCAGCGCGCCGGAGCACATCGACGCCATCAAGGAACTGCGCAAGCAGGCTCGCATCCTCGTGACGATCGGGGCATGCGCCACCGCCGGCGGCATCCAGGCGCTGCGCAACTGGGCGGACCACGATGCCTACCGCGCAGCGATCTACGAACACCCCGAATGGATCGAGTCGCTGGCCACCGCCACCCCCATCGCCGACCACGTCAAGGTGGACGCGGAGCTGCGTGGCTGCCCGATCGACGGTGGACAGCTCGCCGAGCTCCTTACTGCCGTCCTGGTCGGCCGCCGACCCCAGATCCGCGACGAAGCCGTCTGCCGCGAGTGCAAGCGCAAGGGCATCGTCTGCATCGTCGTCGCCCAGGGCGAGGCGTGCATGGGCCCGGTCACCACGTCGGGATGCAACGCGTTGTGCCCGACGTACGGCCGCGGCTGCTTCGGCTGCTTCGGGCCGCGCAGCAACGCCAACGCCAGGAGCTGGAGCGCCGGGATGCTCAAGTCGGGCCGTCCGCCGGAGGAGGTCTGGCGGCTCTTCGCCGGCTTCACCGGCTACGCCGAACCCTTCCGCTCGGTCGTCACGGAACTTGGCAAGAGCAAGGGTTAGCCGGCACCAGTCCGGGTTCAGGTGCAAGTCCTGCCGCGCTGTCGGCCCCCAGCCACCGCTCGCGCTATCAAGGCAATCCGACCTCGCCCGAAGCTCAGCTCGGCCGTCTCAGTGCTGACGTGGCGTGGTCGCAGTGTCGCTCGCCCCCTCGGGCGCAAGCGGAGGATCGAGTCCTGGCTCGGATACTGGGTCGGACTCGACGGGTGACACAGGCCCGGCGGCCGGATCGGCCACGGACGCGAGCACCGGGCCGGCGCCGGGCGAGGCTGGGCGTCGAACCCGTCGCTTTCGCAACGCCTTAGCGTCGGGCACCGGCCACCAGTCGCAGGGGCACAGGCCTTTCGGGCAATTCGTGTGCGGAAGGCGCTGAGCCCTCAACTCGGCCGTGATACGAAAGACTCGACCGTTGTCGATCCCGCAGGTCGCGCAGCAGCCGGCGGCGACCAGCTCGACGTGTGACCCGAACCCGACAAGCGAGCGCAGTGCCGCGGCGGACCACGCACGGTGCAGCGCCACGACCTCGTCGGGAGGCGGGACGGCGGAGCCGGACTCACGATACAGGGCGGCCGCCTGCCCTCGCCTGATCCTCGCCACCTCGCTCCAGTTCTTCTCGCGCCGCGCTGTCCGCGCGGCGCGCTCCGCAGCGGCCAAGTACAGGTCCTTCGATGCCGCCACGACCGCCTCCGAGGGCCGCCGTGCACCCAGCCGCTCGATCCGGTTGACCGGCGCCGACACGCCTTTGGCCAGGGCAAGCCAGCCTTGCCGCTCCCTCGTCCACCTCCGCTCCTTGATCTGGCGGTCGCGCTCGACCTCGAAGACGTCAAGCGCCTCTTTGGTGAGGAGAACACGCCTGCCGGCGACCCGCCGCACGACGATAGGCCGCCGGCAACGCGGGCACAGTCGTCCCCGCTGGGGTGCCGGATCGAGCAGCGCCGCACAGTATGGGCAGGCGGCGGCCGCGTCGCTCTGGCCCGCGGTCGGCGTCGCGCGCAACTCACCGGTATCCACGCTCTCCGAGGTGGACGTGGCCGTGTCGGCGGCCGACGACTGAGCCTCCGGACCCATGTCCGGTTGACCGCCCCCGAAGAGGCGCCTAAGGAAGTGGATGTCGATCTCCCGTAGGTGCGCTTGGCAATAGGTCAGGGTACTGCGCGGCCACGCGGCGCGCGGGCCCGGAAGGACACCCACCTAGATCGGCCGAGACCACCGACTCGCATGTGATCTCGGCCTCGACTCCGCCCCCCGCCCTGAACGGGGTGCCTGGCCATGATGCCCCCTGGTCCGCGCCGTGGACGGCGAGACGGTCCTGAACCGCCTCGCCGGCGGGGCCTGGACGGGAACTCGATGCGCCACCGAGCCCCGAGCGTGTCACGATGAAGACATGCGTGACCCCGCCGAAGCAGACTCCAAGAGCAAGATAGAAGAAGCCGCGGCCCGCCCGCCCGGCCACCGACGCCGCCCCACGGGCGAGCCGTCGATTACCCATGAACCGGACTACCAGACCGGCCGTCCGACCAAGATCGCCATCGTCGGTGTCGGCATGGTCGGCTCCACGTTCGCCTACACGTTGCTGCTCTCCGGGATCGCCTCCGAGATCGTCCTGATCGACGCCAATCACGACCGGGCCGAGGGCGAGGCGATGGACCTCAACCACGCCGTCCCATTCGCCCATCCGACGAAGATCTGCGCCGGCGCCTACGACGACTGCCAGGGCGCCGTCCTCACCGTCATCGCCGCGGGCGTCGGCCAGCGCCCCGGCGAGACACGTCTGGAGCTCGTCCGGCGGAACGCCGCGATCTTCGCCCAGATCGTGCCTCGGGTCGCGGAGGCCAATCCCGAGGGGATCATCGTCGTGGCCACCAACCCGGTGGACGTCCTGACCTACGTCACGCTCAAGCTCGCCGGGTTGCCGAAGGATCGCGTCTTCGGGTCGGGCACGATCCTCGACACGGCCCGCTTCCGCTACATGCTGAGCGAGCATCTCGGGGTCGATCCGCGCAGCGTCCACGCCTACATCGTCGGCGAGCACGGCGACAGCGAGGTGCCCGTCTGGTCGCTCGCCAACGTCGCCGGAATGCGGCTGCCGACCTTCTGTGCGGAGAACGGGATCCCGCTCAGTCCGGACACGATGGAGCGGATCTTCCGCCAGACTCGCGACGCTGCCTACGAGATCATCAGTCGCAAGGGCGCCACGTACTACGCCGTGGCCGCAGGCCTGATGCGGATCACCGAGGCGATCCTGCGCGACCAGCACACCGTGCTCTCGATATCGAGTCTGGTCGAGGACTACTACGGCATCGAGGACGTCTGCCTCAGCCTGCCAACCGTCATCGGCCGGCGCGGCATCGAACGGGTGCTGCGCCTCGATCTCAGTCCGCGCGAGGCCAGGGGCGTGCGCAAGTCGGCCGACGTGCTGCGCGCCACGATCGAATCGCTCGAATCCGCAGTCGACCCAGCCTGACGGATTTCATCGGGCGCGGTTTCGGCCCCGAGGCCCCCGCTACCGCGGCAGGGCGTGCTCCTCGAGGGGAGTGTCCCAATGGGCCTCGATCAGCTCGAAGCGGCGCTGCTCCTCGCGGGCGAGCTTCTCGGCGTCGGGGTAGAGGCGGGCAACGATCGCCGGGTCGGTGTGCTCCTCCATTGAGGCCCAGCCGCGGTAGGTGATCGTGACCTCGAAGGTCCAGTCCGCTCGGCCGTCGCCGTGGAAGCGCGGCGCATAGGCGCGCACGTCCAGAAGGCGGCCGGACTCGAGCTGAGCTCGCAGCAGCGGCCAGTGGTTGCGGTCGAACAGCTCCACGAACTCGTCCTGGAAACCCCAGCGAATCCTGTAGAAGTACTGCACGGTCACGGGCTTGCCGGCGTCGGACATCCTGATCTCCTCCTCGCGGCCCGACGGCGTCGGGCGGGGCTCAATCCGTATCCGCCGAGCGACTCGCGACCGGGCCGGGTCAGCCTACACGGTCCCGTTCGAGATCGCCGTTGGCTGGGGCCGGCCCGGATGCCGAGGCTCGAGGGATCGACAGACGGACGGACGGCTCGAGCCGGCCCGGCGGGCCGCCGCCCGCCTCGTCCCGGGTCGGCAGTGTCCTTTGTCGAGCCCTGGTGCAACCTTCGGCCCCGCGTTCGGATGCCCGCCGGCACTCGGCCGATGCGGGCGCACCGGCGATCCTTGCTTGGAAGGGCTCGATGCCGCCTCTGTTGCTCCGGACGCCGGCGTCGTGGTCCGACTCTCCGCAACCGCCAGAACTCGATCAGGTAAGACATGGCAAGCAGCCCGCCCCAAGGCTCCACCTCCGACGACCCGATGCCGGAGAGAACCCAGCTCCAACGGACCATCGAGGGCCTCGACAGCACTCACGCTGCGGCGCCGCAGCTGAGCTTCATGCTGGCCGGCGCGCAGTGGCACGACTCCTGGCTGCACGGTTTCCGCAGCTTGTACCTCGTGATGGAGGTCATCCTCCTCGGCCTCGCCGGCGGTCTGCTGGTCTCGATCCTGAATCTCGACGTCAACCGGGCCTGGGTCCCGGCGGCGCTCCTCGTCGTCGACGCCACTGGCAGCCTCCTGCTGCTCTTGCGCATGCGGCGAACTGCAATCGGTCTGGGCAACGATGTCCGCTTCTGGCACCGCGAGATCGTCCGTGCCGAGCGCGAGCTGCCGCCGGATCGGCGCGTGTTCACGCGCTTCAAGCTGCTGCAGAGGTCTCGCACCAAGCTCGATGCCGAAGAGCTCACCGGTCTCGCGCTCTCCCCGGCCGGCCTCGACGAGGACGGCCTCGACCGCCTGATCGAACCGTTCAGCTCGAGCGCCACCCGCCGCCTGATCGAGAACCGCGTGCCGGCACTCATCGCAGTCCTCTGGATCTCCTGGGTCATCGCCGGCGTCGGCGCCCTGTACCTCCGCGCCCAGGGCGTCATTCCGTGACTTCGAGCCCATGGAGCCGTGAGCCAATAGGACGACCTCGTCACCCGGAAAGCAGATCGGCCTGCGATTCGTTGGAGGGGTCGGCCGTCGTCGTCTCGCCCGGTTGGACAGCGGAGGAGTAGACCTTCCGCATCCCGGCAACCAGGCGCTGCAGCGACCGAACATGGGCTCGACTGAAAGCGACCGATATCGTTGCCCGCCGGACGTTGAGCCGGTCTGCCACTTCCGACTGGCGCAGCTCGTCGATCAGGGCCAGCCGCGCGACCGTTCGCTGACGTTCGGTGAGGCCGTCGAGGATCTCCACGAGTGCAGGCGATAGATCGGCGAGCAACGCGTCCACTTCGGTGCGGCCGGTAACCATGACAAGACGGTCGTGGCTCGCCCGTGCGGCGTCGACCGCGGCCCGGGCCGCCCGAAACGCCTGACCAGTCCGCTCCGTCGCGGGGGCCTTTCCTTCGGTCGAGTCCGCGTCGACTTCCCCATGGACGACGGCCCAGCGGAGGCGGTACTCACCGGGCCTCAGAGCGGCGCTCAGGATGGCGGTCAGCGGATCGGCGCGCACGTCCAGCAAACCCTGGAGCTCGTCGCCCTGCGTGAAACCGAACGGCGCGAGACGCTCATCCCCGTAGGCGTCGTCGAGCTCGTGCACGAGGTCGCGCAGCCACGCCGCCGACGCGACGCCGTCGCGCCGCGACCCGATCACGTCGCCGATCAGAACCACTCCAAGGCCGTCAGGCATCCTCCAGAGACTAACTCGGGCATAAGTAGCCTTCAATGGCTATCTTCAGGTCAGATAGCCGCGACCGTCTATCGCAGCCGGGCCGCCAGCTGTGACGTCGCACGCCGTGGAGTGATAGGGATCTCCCCGCCCGAAGGCCGTTCCGAGAGGCTATCCTGACGCGGTGACGGCCGATACCCGCGCTCCGGGCCAGCCCGGCGCCTCCACCCACGCGATGCCGCGCAACCCCGGGCGCCGAGACCTCGGAATGCGGGCGACGATGATCTTCCCCAACCGTGAGATCGTCGAGCGCTACTACGTCCCGCTCATCTATACCGCCTGCCGGACGTGCTATTCCGAGCTGGCGCCGGACGACATATTCGAACGCGCCGTCGACGGCCGCATTGCGCCGGAGAAGCAGCGCGAGCTCATCGGCCGTGTGATCGAATCGGGCCACGGCAGCACGATCGAGCACATCGTCTTCACGTTCGCGATCACCGGCGTGAGCCGGACACTGAGCCACCAGCTCGTCCGCCATCGCGCGGGCGTGGCTTTCGACCAGCAGAGCCAGCGCTACGTGTCGTACAAGAAGGGCGCCTCGACTATGCTGCCGGGCACGATCGCCGAAACCGATCCGGGCCTTCTCGAACGGTACCAAGACCAGGTTGAGGGCGCGCTGGAGCTCTACACCGAGCTCATCGAGGCCGGGGTCCCCGGGGAGGACGCTCGATTCGTCTTCCCGAACGCGACCCGCACCAATCTCGTCATGACGGCAAATCTGCGTGCCCTGATCCACATGTCAGGGCTGCGCTTGTGCACGATGGCGCAGTGGGAGATCCGGCGGCTCTTCCAGCTGATACGCCACGAGGTCTTCGCTGCCAGCCCGTTCCTGGGCAGCTTCCTCGCCCCCAAGTGCGTGCCCCTGGGCTACTGCGACGAGGCCGGCAACCGAGACGAGCACTGCCCGATACGACCGCACAAGGACAAAGTACTGGGGGCCTGGGCCGAGAAGACCGCACGGGCTCGAACGGTAGCTGAGGAACCGTCGACGACGTAGGCATCGCCTTGGCGTTCACAGGTTCGGACGTGGCCATGTCGCCGGGCGAACCGTACGTAAGAGCGACTAGCCCTGGTACCTCCAGCGGGGTGCCTGGCCGCAACACCCGGCCCATGATTCCACCGACGAAGAGGCTTCGTGGCAGGCTTTGCGACCCGTGACGATCGTTCGCGGTTCCGGGCCGAACGCCCGCGGAGACTGGACCCCAAACGAGGAGTAATCTGGACGGGATATCTCCGGCGCTCGGCCGGGGGCCCGAGCAAAGACCACGGGGAGATGAGCGTGAACGAGACGGCCGCGCGTCATCCGAACCGATTCCTGGCGGACCTCACGCAGGCCATGCGTTCGACCGCCGAGACGGCGCGGCAGGCGACGATCGATCAGTGCCAGGCGGACGCAAAGGCGTACACGGAACAACTCCACGCGCGAACCGACGACGAGGCCGCTGCTCTGCGAAAGGCCGCCGAGGCCGACGTCAGCTCGATTCGCGACTGGTCCAAGGCCGAGATGGAGCGCATCCGGGTTGAAACCGAGCAGCGCATCGCGCGCCGGCGCGAACTCCTCGAGCAGGAACTTCAGGAATACAACGCCGCCATCGAGCTCGAGATCGAGCGCGTTCAGAAGCACGTCAGCAGCTTCGAAGAGGAAGTCGCCAACTTCTTCGAGCAGCTCCTCCAGGAAGCCGACCCTACGGTCTTTGCCAGCATGGCAGCCCAGATGCCCGACCCGCCGACCTTCAGCGAGCTCGACCGTGGCAACATCGAGGCCAACTTGCGCGAGCGGCGCGAGCAGATCATGCGGCCGGCAGAGACCCCCAGCGGCAGCGATGGCACTCAGCCGGTTCTCGCCCCAGTGGAGTCCGCGGCCGTAGACCAGCCCGCCCCGGAAGCCGCCCCGGAAGCCGCCCCGGAAGCCGCCCCGGAAGCCGCCCTGGAAGCCGCCCCGGAAGCGCCGCCCAAGCCGGCGCCGATCGAGTCCACCCAGGTCGTGGTCGTCGGACTCGTCAGCGTGGCCAGCATCGCGACGTTCAAGCGCCAGCTTGGCCGTCTGCCCGGCGTCAAGAACGTGGGCGTCTCGTCCGGACCAGACGGGGAGTTCGTCTTCACCGTCGGCCACGGCACGGAGACCTCGCTCTCTACGCTCATCCCGACCCTGCCGGCCTTCCAGGCTCGTGTCGTCAATGAGCGCCAGGGCGTTCTCAACGTTTCCGCGCACGATCCGGAGGCGGAGGGCTAGGCCCTCACCTCTGGCCACAAAGGAGACGCTGTCACGTGACTCGGTCCGCAGTCGCAATCGCTCTACCGCCAGCCGAACTGGAAGCGGTCAGCGTGCAGCTGGCCGAGGCCGGCTATGAGCCGATCCAGGTCGAGACCGCAGACGAGCTCGAGCGGCTCCTGAGCCGGCGCAACGACATCGGCGTGGCCATCCTCGACGGCGAGAACGACTTCGATCGAACGATCGAGATGTACGCCCTCCTCCACGATGAGGGCCGCAACATTCCTGCCTTGATGGTCGTCGCGGCTCGCGCCCTCGATCGCATGGGCCTGGCCGGCAGGGCCCGCGTCAACGACGAGTACTTCACTCGCCCCTACTCCGCCGAGTCGCTGCGCTGGCGAGTCGAGGCGATGCTCATCAGGGCGGAGATCCCGGTCGAGAGGACCGAGAGCGGGATCATCCAGACGGTCGAGCACGAAGGGGCGCCGGCCGAGAGCCCGCGCGGCCAGATAGTCATCGTTTTCAACCCCAAGGGCGGCGTCGGCAAGACGACGATCGCCGTCAACGTCGCGGCCTTATTGCAGCTCCGGAAGCACCAGCGAGTCCTCCTGATCGACTGCGACACCGTCACCGGTCACGTCGCATCGTCACTCGGAATCGAAAACACCCGGACCGTCGCGGACGCGTGGACCGAGGACCTCGACACGGGCGTGTCCGAGTCGTTCGCGGAGATCGCCACCGAGCACCAGAACGGCGTGTCGGTGCTCGTCATGGCAGAGTCCCCGCTTCACACCGAGATCCTGGAGCCCAGGCGGGTAGCCGAGGCGATCACCGCGGCGTGCCGGGTCTACGACTGGGTGATCGTCGACATGCGCCCGGACTATGGGCCGCTCAACCAGGTCATCTTCGAGCGGGCCGACAAGATCATCGTGCCGGTGACGCCCGACGTGCCGGCCATCCGGGCCGCGGTCCAGTTCCGCGAGGTTGCCGTCGAGCTCCAGATCCGCGACCGCCTGGCGATGGTCGTGAATCGCGCCAACTCCGGCGTCTCGGTCGCCGACATGGAACGGACCGTCGGCATGCCGGCCCTGGCCGAAATCAGGTCGGCGGGCATGACCTTCGTTCGGGCCGCCAACGAGGGCCGCTCGGCCGTGGAGCGCTTCCCGAAGGAACGGGTCATCGAAGACATCGAGAGCCTGGTCCAACGCATGATGGCCACCCGCGAACCCGGAGCGGCGAAGTCGGGTCAGGGCTTCCTTGGCATCTTCAGCGGCGGGCGGAACACCAACCCCTCGATGCGCGCCTCATAGCCGCACCGCGCCGCACCTCAGAAACGCGCAATCCCCGCCTCGCGCCCGCAATCAGGGTCGCCGCGTGCGCCGGGCGGTGGTTTCGACCGCCGCGACTGAACCGGCCACCCCGACGCGCTGCGCCTGGGCCAGCTCGACGCCACTCACCTTGAAGGCGGCGAGCAGCCGCTTGCGGAGCTCGCCTCCGACGCCCCATTGATCCCCGGCGCGCACTTTGGCCGTGATCGTGATCGTGACTCCGAGATCGCCCAGGGCCGAGACCTGCGCCACCCGCGGAGCCTCCAGGATCTGGGGCGCCCAGTCGGCATCGGCTGCCAGCTCCTGGCCCATCTTGTCGATCGCAGCGGTCGCTGCGTCGATGTCCGTGCCGTATACGACCCGGACGTCCTGGTTCACGTTGGCGAAGACGCGGGTCATGTTCGAGGCCACGGTGATCTGGCCGTTCGGCACGGTGTGGACGGTGCCGTCGGCGTCCCGAAGCGTCGTCCGGCGCAATGTGAAGTCCTCCACCTTGCCCGTGACGCCGGCCACGGTCACGACGTCGCCCCTGCCGTACTGGTTCTCGATCAGGATCAGAGCGCCGTTCAGGTAATCGCGCACGAGGTTCTGCGTTCCAAGACCCACGGCGATGCCGGCGATCCCGAGACCCGCGATAGCCGGCCCGATGTCGAGCCCGAACGCCGTCTCGAGAAGCATCAAACCGGCGATGACCGAAACGAACAGGCGAAGGACGTTAATCGCCAGTGACTCGATCGTGTCCTGCCGCTTCTTGAGCTCGAACGCGGTCAGGTCCTGAGCAGTGCCCTCGCGCTTCTCTCGGTTGAGCAGCGTCGCGGCGGTCTTGCCGATGAACACCTGCGCCAACCGCATGACCATGATCGAGACGACGATGATCGCCAGGACTGCGACGGCCCTCTGGATCACGGCGAGCGCGCCCGAGTCGATCGTCAGGTCGGCCCCGCCGGGCAGATGGACAATCACGTCGTTGAGGCTGAAGGTGGGGATCAGGTTGGGATTCATGCCGATAGCCTAGCGCGTCCGACTGCGCTGGAACGGCGCGATACAAGAGGCGGCCCCTCGGGAGGGGGGACCGAGGGGCCGCGGAAGATCGACGATGTACTGGCCTGCCCGTCGAGCGGGCGGCGGCTAGATAGAGGCCACCACACCGCCGATGTGGTCGGTGATTATGGCTGCCACTTCGCGGGCCCGATCGACGATCTCAGGCACCCGGCTTGGCGTGATCCGGTTGCCCGAGGCTCGAACCTCCAGGGCGGCGACGACCGAAGCTCGCTGATCGAAGACCGGAACTGCGATGGCGTTGACGGTCGGCTCGTGCTCGCCGAAGGCGGTCGCGAAACCGCGCTTGCGGACGCGGGCGAGCTCTTCGAGGAGCAGATCCACCCGAACGATCGTGTGCGACGTGTACGGCGTGAATCCGATCTTGGAAAGGCGGATGACCTCGCGTTCCGGTTGGGTTGCCAGGAGCACCTTGCCGGGCGCAGTCGCGTGGAGCGGTGCGTTGCGGCCGGTTCGGTCGCGGCCCATCCCCGATGCATCCGAATAGGCGATCGTCAGGACGCTGTCGCCCTCGAGGATCTCGAGCGTTGTCGTCTCGTGGATCGATCGGGCCAGCGACTCGAGTTCCGACATGGCAATCGAACGCAGATCCAGCGACCGCTCGGCATGACCGCCGAGGCGGACGACCGCCAGACCCAGCCGGTACTTGCCCGAGTCGTCGTCCTGCTCGACCAGGCCCCTCTTCTGGAGTGTGGCGAGCAGCCGTGACGCGGTCGACTTGTGGAGTCCAAGGCGGCGTGCGAGCTCGGTAACCCCTGCCTCTCCCTGCGTCTCCCCAAGAGCGATCAGGAGCGACGCAGCGCGGTCAACCGACCGAACCGCATTCCCGTCGAGCATCGTTTTCTCCTATACGGGCGGCTTCCGACTGGAAGCTGAAGCCGGCTTCCCAACAGCATCGGTGGCTGTCCGCCGCACCGCGCCCGAACCGGAGCGACGTGATGGGGCTTGTTGCGGCTACCGCGCCGCTTGACGCTCCAGCCCCGCAAGACCTACCCACCTGGGTCGCCAATCTGGGAGGAACGACTCTTCACCGTCTCGCGAGGTGCAACGCCTGGGGGAATGTTTACATAGTTACTCGGAATTAGTCAAGACCCTCTGAGGGCGTCTTTCAGGCACCTTCGGTGTCAAATGCCTGACACAGAAGGTAGGACCGGAAGTTGTTGCGGACGCACTCATTCTCGGCCGCAAATGCTTCAATCTGCTCACAGAATCACGCCCGGGCTGGCCTCCGGGGGAGCTGAGCACGAGCGGCCAACCCCGCTGGTGGACGCGACGTACCATCGCCCGGAACGCAACTAGCTCTCTCGTCAGCTGGAGCAATCGTGTCGAGCGATCCTCTTCCGGAAATCGCCACGCCGCCGGCCCTCGCGCCGACCGGAGCCCCCGGGATCAGCGGAGACGCCGGGATCGGCGCGGCAATGGGCGCCGGGATCGGCAGTGGCGAAGCGCGCGCCGCCGTTCGAGCTGAGTTCCCTGCCCTCTCCCGCCAGCACGGCGGCCGTGCCTACAGCTACCTCGACGGCCCGGGCGGAACCCAGGTCCCGCGACGGACGATCGAGGCCATGGCGGGCTACCTCGAGCGGTCGAATGCAAACCATGGAGGCGCGTTTGCGACCAGCGAGGAGAGCGACGCCATCCTGACCGAGGCGCATTCGGCCGCGGCCGACTTCCTCGGCGCCACCGGCCCGGGCGAAGTCGCCTTCGGGCAGAACATGACCACCCTCACCTTCGCCGTGAGCCGGGCTATTGGTCGAAGGCTTCGGTCGGGCGACGAGGTCGTCGTCACTCGTCTCGACCACGACGCCAACATCGCGCCCTGGCTCGCCCTCGAAGAGGAGCGCGGCGTCACCGTTCGTTGGGTGGATATCCGGCCCGAGGACTGCACACTCGACCTGGCCGGCCTGGAGCGAGTGCTGGGACCGCGCACCCGGGTCGTGGCCGTGGGACTCGCCTCGAACGCGGTCGGGACGATCAACCCGGTCCGGCACATAGTGGAGATGGCTCACGCCGCCGGCGCATTGACGTACGTGGACGCCGTCCACGCCGCGCCGCACCTGCCAATCGACGTGGCAGCGCTCGACACCGACTTCCTCGTCTGCTCGCCCTACAAGTTCTTCGGGCCTCATCTCGGGCTGCTCTTCGGCAAGGGCGAGCACCTCGAGCGGCTCGCCTCGTACAAGGTGCGGCCTGCCCCGAACGAAGCGCCGGGCAAGTGGGAAACGGGCACGCTCCCGGGCGAGTCGATCGGGGGGTTGCTGGGGACCTTCGACTATCTCGTCTGGCTCGGGCGGACATTCGGCGGCGCCGGAGAGGCGGCCGGTCGTCGCGATGCACTCCGGGCGGCGATGAGCGTCATCCGCGTGACCGAGCGAGAGCTGGCCCTACAAGCGCTCGACGCCCTGGGCGGAGTTCCGGGGCTGGAGTTGCGCGGCATTCTCGATCCGTCTCGCATCGACGAACGAGTCCCGACATTCGCCTTCACGCTAGCTGGCCGGACGCCGCGCGAGGTCGCGGCCGAGCTGGGGGCGCGCGGGATCGCGGTCTGGGACGGCGACTACTACGCCTACGAGCTGATCCGGGCACTGGGGCTGGCCGAGTCGGGCGGGATGGTCCGCGTCGGCCTCGCCCACTACAACGAGCCCGCCGAGATCGACCGCCTGGCGGATGCGCTCAGGGAGATCGGCCGGCCGTAGCTCCGCCCCCTACCTTCCGATGCCCAGCCAGCCGGGCAGCTCTTTGGCGAGGGTCGCGAGAGGCAGGGTGCCGTGGCCGAGGACCGCGTCGTGGAAAGCCTTGATGTCGAAGGCCGGACCGAGTACGGCGGCCGCTTCCCGCCTCAACCGCTGAATCTCCCGCTGGCCGGTCTTGTAGGTCAGCGCCTGCCCCGGCAGAACCACATACCGGTCGGCTTCGATGCCCGCATCGGTCTCGGACAGCCCAGCAGCGAGGAGCTGCTCCACTGCCCGCTGGCGGGTCCAGTGGAAGGCGTGGAGGCCGGTGTCCACGACGAGCCGCGCCGCACGATGCGACTGGCCATCGAGCATCCCGAACCGCTCGGCCTCGTTGAGATACAGACCCATCTCGTCCGCGAGGCGCTCTGAGTAGAGACCCCAGCCCTCGACGTACGCCATGCCGGCCATGCGCGAACCCATCCGCCGGAAGGCGTTGAGGCTCGGATGTTCGGTCTGGAGCGCAATCTGGAAGTGATGGCCCGGCACGGCTTCGTGGAAGCTCATGCTGGCCAGGCCGACGTAGCTTCGGCTCGGCAGGTCGTACGTGTTGACGTAGTAGATGCCGGGCCGGCTGCCGTCGACGGCCGGCGCGTAGTAGTAGGCCGCGGGAGCGTCGGCCTCCTTGTACGGCTCCACCGGCCGCACCTCACAGCCGGCTCGCGGCAATGTGCCGAAGTAGTCGGGAGCGACGGCGAGAGCTCTCTCGATCTGACCGCGGGCCCGGTTGATGAGCTCGTCGACGGACTCGGGGATCGCGGCGGGGCTGCTCTTGAGCGACGCGCGAGCGGCCTTAGTATCGTCGCCAAAGCCGAGGCCGCGGGCGATGACCCGACGCTCCTCCTCGATCGACGCCAGCTCGTCGAGACCGATGCGGTGCAGCTCCGCGGCGTCGAGGTCGAGCGAGGTCCAGGCCCGAATCTGCGTTCGGTACAGCTGGTCTCCGTTCGGCGCCGAGCACAGTCCCGGCTCCTCGCGTGAGGCCTCCCGGTACCTGCCGGTCAGCGCATCGAGGAAGAGCCGGTTGGCCGGGCGAACGTACTTGCCGATGGCGACGACGACTCGATCGCGGTCCCCCGGCTTCGGAAGCTTGACCGCCTGGACGATGGGCGACTCCTCGTCCGGTATCGCCTGCAACCGCTCGAGCTGGCCGATTACCCGGTCGGTCACGATTCGGGCGGCGGTCAGACCTCCGGCCAGGCCCTCGCGAACGACCTCAGCGTTGGCCGCCATGTAGCGCGGATACTCGGCCAGGCGGGCCAGGAACGCGTCGAATTGCGCGGGCGTCTCGGTCGGCTGGAAGGCGGCGAGTTGGGGCAGGATGGTCTGAGGACCGTCCATCTGATCGACGACCTTGAGCCGATCGAACCGCTGGGAATGCTGCTCGAGCTCGACGCGGCAGATGATCCGCAGGATGTCGAGGGTGATGCGCTCTTCGTCCGGAATGGCGGCCATCCCGCCGGCCTGAGCCTCGATGGTGTCGGCGTCCCACAGCGTCTCACTCATCAGAGTTCGAGCCCGCGCCCGACCTTCGGGCCCCGGGTCGTCGAGCCGGTCGAGCCCCTGCTCGTAGCCGAGCACGGTGGCATTGATCGGGCTCAGATCCAGGTAGCCGTTCCAGAAGCGATCTGCCAGCGAGTTGACGTCGTCGGCCGCGTTCGTACCCTCGCCCACCGGAGCCTCCCACGATTGGGCAGCGGCCGGCGCGAAGCAAGTCGCCCGGCTGTGGCTGTTGGGGCTAGGTTACTGCGACGGCGGTCGCGAGGACGCCGGCAGGGCGGGCCACCTGGCCGCCGGCCGGCGGGACGCGACGATCAGCCGCCAAAGAGGGGCAGCTGCTCGCCCACTGTGTCCGCAACCGCATCGAGCCCGAGATACGGCTCCAGGTCCGCCAGGGTGGCCTCCGGACGTGCCGCATATTGGGCCAGATGGTTCCACTTGATGAAATGCCAGTTTCGCTCTTCGATGGCCTTTCGCAGCAGCGGCGACCGGGCCAGCTTGAACTTCACCAGCTCGGCTCGCTCGGGCGGAATGACCGCAAACCGGACGACCTTGTCGTCGATCGGATAGCGAGCGTGGCGGACCAGGACGGGCTCGCCCAGCATCGCGGTCCACTCGACCTCGAATAAGAAGGTCGCCTTGCGCCGGACGTACCAGGCGCAATCGACCCGGTCGAGCTCGCCCTCCGGAGCCCAGGTGATCAGCGGCAGGTGAACCCCGCGCTCGGCGTCGTCGAGCCAGGCGGCCAGGGGCCGGCCATCGATGCGGCGGCTTTGCTGGCGGCGGCCGATCCAGACCCGCATGCCTAGCCGGTGACCGAGGTCGGCCAGCGTGGCTATCACGCGATCGTGGTCGACCGTTCGGGATTCGAGCTGCTCGAACCCCGCCACCGCCTCCGGGGTGCTGCCCGGCGCGACGTAGCTGGTCAGGCAGGCTTCGAGCAGAGCGCCGTCGGGAGCGTCCGCGCCCTTGAACATCGCCGCGGTCCGCTCGATGGCCCCGCGTTCGCTGAGGTGCCCCGCCGAAGACAGGAGCGAAAAGACCGCCCACTCCACCCGATCGGCGAGCGGCTGAGCGGCGGTGCTCCGATCGTCCTCGGAGGCGAGCCAGTACTGCCCCGGCTCTATCTGGCGGATGCGGCGGTTGTTCGGCCGGTCGAGCTCGCCACGGATTATCTCGATGAGCTGGTCCACGGGGCCGTCGGGCGCCCTCTCTTCCGATGCCTGGCTTGGGAGGGCGGCGTTCGCGGCTCGGGCCAGGCCCGGCGGGTTGGCGGCAGACGCGCCAGGGGCGGGGGCCGGCGTCGGGGCCGCCGCGGCAAAGCCTTCGGAGACGCCACGGGCTTCAATCCAGGCGGACCAGCCGTCGTCGGCGCGCTCCGGTCGGAGGACTCTGGCCAGCCTCGCGAGCTGGCCGGACTTGTCGAGCCCGATCAGGAGATCGCCCAGCAGGTGGTCGAACGAGACCGGTTCGCCCCGGGCCTTGAGCAGCTCGACGGCCGTGTCTGTGACAGTCTGGGCTGCGACGCCGGCCCGGAACGCGCCCTCGTCGAGCTTCTCCGGTCCGCCGAAAACGCCCGGGCTGCGGATCGTGCCCGGATCGCCGGCCCCGCCCAGAACCGGAGGCAGCGGCCGATTGGCGCGCGTCCGTGGACCGGGCGACATGATCCCAGTCGGAGGCACGTACATGACGATCCCCGGGCTGTCGGCACCGCCGCGATGGAGACGCGCATCGAGCAGCCGGCAGCCGGCAGCCGCGCCCCCGAGAGCCGCGGCAACCAGCGTGGCCGGCGCGGCGTCCTCGAGCAGGATCACGGCGCGCCCCGCTTGAGCCAGAGCCGGAGTAGCGATCGCCAGGGTCCGGCCGATCGAGCGGGCCAGCTCGGTCGCCTCTTCGGCTGGAGTAGCCCTGGTGGCCGGTCGGAAGAGCGACTCGTAAGGCAGCAGCGAAACCGCCCCCGACCCGAATATCCAGCCGGTGCCGTGGTATGAGGCCGCGAGACGTTCCGGCGTCACGCGCAGCGGCGCCTGGCCAAGGACCAGCCGCACCCGCGACGTCGATCCGGAGTGGGACATCCGCTCGCCGTGCAGGCCCAGCCGGCGGAGTGAGTTCGGCGTGATTTCTCCGACAGTAGCATTTGCAGTGCCGCCCTCGAGGGCCGCCATGTCTGACCCGAGGCGGGCTATGGCGCCCCTCGGCGTGCCGGTCTCGAGGCGCTGGACGAAGGCCTTCACGAGCCTCAGCCCGATCTCGAACGCCTCCCACGGGTTGACCTCGCGCCACTCGGGTGCGGCGGGCAACTTGAGGACGCCGTTCGAGATCCGAAGGTGAGCCGGCTTGCCATGAGACACGTTGAGCCGGCTGGCGATGATGACGGCGTGGAGCAGCGCCAGGCGCAGCGCCGCGGTCAGGGCGCCGACGCGATCCTCGGCATCGATCCGCATCAGGATGGCGTGCAGGCCCAGCAGCTGGCGGGGAGTGTGCAGGTCGATCAGCTGGTCGACCAGCGGGTGCGTCGGCCGTGGCGCCGGGAACCGCCGGCGCATGGCCTCGCGCACCTCCCCGCTTGCCGGAACCGACTCGGCCAGTCGCAGATCGCCGAGCGACGGATCGGCCTGCCGCAACTCCGAACCCCCGACCTGTTCGTGGCACTGGGCGCACCGGTACTCGCGGGCGACGGCGCGCAGCCACTCGTCTGGACCGAACGGAATCTCCGGCAACGCGCCGATGGACGACGAGACTGCCGCCTTCTTGGCTCGGCTGCCGGGCTTGCCTTTGCCTGCGGAAAGGTCGCTCTTGAGCGGGGGCGGCACCGGCTGCCAGACCAGCGACTCGAGAATGACGGGGCGGCCGCAACGCGGGCAGGCGCTGGCGTAGAGCGCCTCGATCGCGCGCCGGATGGTCGAGCCCGAGAACGGAGCGTTGGCCACGGCCATCGCGGCCGAATCGATCTGGCGCAGGTCCGGCGGCCGCAGCACGACGTCGGCGAGGAGTCGGGTCAACGGCCACGTCTCGAAGTCGGCGGCGCGGCGCTGCTCGGCGATGGCGGCCCGCGCCACCCACCCCCCGCGACCGTTCAGGTCGAGGACGACCTCACCGGGCTTGGTCCAGGCCTCGATCGCGGCCACGAGCTCCGCCGCGGGGGCAGCCGGAGCGAGCCGCTCGAAAGCGGGCAGGGCTGGAATGCTGGCGAGCTTTGGCTCGGGTTTAGTGGCGGCACGCCCGACCATGCCGCAATTGTGACAGACGGACCCGCCATCGAATAACCGCCGGTTACGTCAGGCGGGCGGACGAAGGCGGAGGCCAGGCGCGAGGGGGGGCCGCTGACCTGCAGCCGTTAGCCTACGGCCGCCACTTTCCCCGGTTCACCGGTGGGGGCGGTGCAAAGTCGAAACTGAGCGTCGGTTGAAGCCTCATCGGCTCGCTCCATGTCCCTAGCGGCGGCAGCAATGGTCCATTGCGACCGTGCCGACGTCGGGCGGAAGGAAGTGGGACCGCACGCTGCTGGGGAATCAGGCCTCGGGGAGGATTCGGGCCGCTCGTTCCAAGGCCAGTTCCACACAACACCGCCCTGACCGGTATCCCGGAGAAACCGACCGCTCCTCAGACCGCCAGGGGAGCGTCGGCAAGACTCAGGTCGCCGATTCGAGGCCTACGGCTCCTCGAGCTCGTCGGTCTCCTCTTCGAAAGCTTCCTCACCCGTTACTTGGGCCGGCAGGACGCGATCGAGGTCCTCGATCTCCTCGTCCTCCTCGTCGTCCTCGAGCTCCTCCTCCATGAGCTCTTCCTCGCGGAGAAGCGTGCCCTTGGTGTATGGGCGCAGGTCCGACGAGCGGGCGGCAGTCGGGAAACTGACCTTGCCGTAGTTGCGCGGGTCCTGGAAGATCTCGCGGACCACGATGCGGACATCACGATCGCCCAGCGAGGTGATCCCCGCCGAGTACTTGTTGCCGTCCGCCAGCAGCTTGAGCAGGCGTGCGGCCACTCGCGGCTCGACGATGCCGATACGGGTTCCGTTGGCTTCGGCGTACAGGCGGTTGCCGTCCGGGATGAGCTCCACGGAGTCGCCGGGGTTTACATGCGCGAGGATCCGGGGCGATGCCAGGTCTGTCAGCATCGCGAAACCGGTCTTGCCGGTCTCCTCGACGAAGATCGCCACCGGCGCCTTCTCGGCCTTGTCCGGGGCGGCGGTCTTGTCGCCGGCCTCGGTCATAAGCGCGCGGAGCCGCTCGATGTTGCGTTCGGCGATCCGGTTGGTGGGATCGAGGGCCAGCGCGACCTGATAGTGCTCTCGTGCGTCGCCCAGCTCTCCGAGCTCCCAGAGGGCCTTGGCGAGCCGGTTCTCGGCCTCGGCGTCGGCACCAAACTCGAGGATCTTGCGGTTGGTATCCGCCGCGTCCGCCCAATGACCCTGAGCGGCATAGCCGATGGCCTGCTCGGCCAGCTGGCGCTTGATCCGAACGGTGTTGCCGCCGGTGCCCTTTTCGATTTCGGGGAAAGCCAAAGAGATGCGTCCTTTCGTAGTCTGCGCCGAGCTGCGCGGCAGCGGCCGATAGATTATCGTCGGAAAAGCGCTACTCGGCCGTTGGTTTCTAGCATCAGGAAGCTGGGCTGTCAACGCGGGCCACGGTTTGACCCGCAGGCGCCGCCTCGCGGCACCTGTCGCGGGAAGCACGTGACAGGCTGTTGCGTCCTACTTCGCCATCAGGCCCCAGGCGATCACCGCCAGCGCCGCGATGCTCAGGACCGCCAGCTCCTGGAGCAGTCGGCGGTTGAGCTGGACCGGCTCCTGCGACTCGCGCAGCCCCGTCGCCATGTAGACGACCAGCGTCAGGAGCGCCGGAATGAAGAGCAGAGGCAGGGTCAGGTCGCGCAGAACTACCGCGGCCACCGCGACAGGCACGGCGTACTCGCCGACGGCCACCACCCGGACTATCCGGTCGAAATGGCCGGGCGAGAGCAGCGCCGCCAGCCGATAGCCCGCAACCCCCGCCACCACCGCGTTGAGGGCCACGAACTCGATCAGGTGTGTCGTGGTCATCGGTTCGCGGGACAACACGAGACCGCCCGGGATCAGACCGCCGACCGCCACGAAGCCAAGGAATGCCAGCCCAAACGCCGCGGCTCGAACCGCCACCGGCCGCGGGTGGGGCGGCAACTCAGGCTGGTCGAAGTCGATGGGGTCGGCCACGATCATGGCCAGGTCGAACTCGGCGCGGCGCTTTGGTCGCAGGCGAACTGCCTGTGGGGGAATCGTCAAGGCCGATGCTCCGATGCTCCACGACTCGACGCCCGGCGCCTCAGGTGCGATCGGCTCTTCCGGCGCAGCCAGTGCCTCGGGCGCGGTCTCGAGGCTCACGACCCAGGCCACGATGGCGCAGCCCGCCACGAACACTCCGAAGAGCCACGGCACCGGGTCGACGACTCGGGCGATCCCGGCCATCGAGAACGCGGCAAGGGCCGGCAGCGCGAGCGGGATCGCAGGCCAGCGCCACGGCCGCCACTCCCCCGCAATGGTGGCCGTTCCCGCGGCGGCGGCGAGGGCGATCAGGGCGGTCACCACGATGGCCGGCGCGGGGTCCAGCCAGTGCACGAGAACCGCGACCGGCGCCACGACCAGCGCCAGCTCGCGGCCTAGGTTGCGTTGCTGCATTCGCGAATGGTACGAAACCGCGTCCAATCGCGGAACGATCGCGGGCGATCTACGTCGCCGAAGGCTTCGCTCGCCCCGCCGCGCCGGCTCGCACGCCGACCCGCGCAGGCTTGCCCGAAACCCACTCGAGCAGACCCGCCCGAGTCCGCGTGTTGATCACTCGGTCGGGCGTGAGCCAGCCGCGCCGCGCCATCGCGACGCCCCAGCGGAGGTTGTCGAGCTCTTCGATCCGGTGGGCGTCGGAGTCTATCGTGAAGACGCAGCCGAATCCGGCAGCCCGCCGCGCTCGCACGTCCGAGAGGTCGAGCCGCTCGTCGGAGCCATTCAGCTCGAGAGCGGTGCCGGTCCGTGCGGCCTCGGAGAAGACTGCATCCCAGTCCAGATCGAGGTCGTCGCGAGAGCCTATGTACCGGCCCGCCGGGTGGGCGATGATGTCGACGTTCGGGTTGCGGATGGCGGCCAGCGTCCTGGCCGTGAGCTGCTCGCGAGTCTGTCGGCGGGCGACGTGGACCGAAGCAACGACCAGGTCGTAGCGGGCCAGGAGCTCGTCCGGATAGTCGAGCGTCGCGTCCGCCCGGACCTCCAGCTCGCAGCCGTGGAGCAGCCGGAAGCCCTCCGGCGAGGTTTCGGGCGGAGCGGTACCGTCTGCCTCCTCGGCCTCGAACCGGCGGTTGAGCGCGGCAACGATGCCTCGCTGAATCTCGACCCGCTCGAGCGAGAGGCCGCGGGCGATGGCCAGGCTGATGGTGTGGTCGGTCAGAACCAGGTACGAATACCCTCGCCGGCGGGCCTCCAGGGCCATCTGCTCGATCGCGTGCACACCGTCCGACCAGTCCGAGTGGCTGTGGCAGTCGCCGCGGAGATCGGCCCGCGTGACCAGCGCCGGAAGCCTCCCGGCCAATCCGGCCTCGACCTCGCCGCAATCCTCACGCAGCTCCGGCTCGATGAACGGCAGGCCCAGGAAGCCGTATGCCTCGGCCTCAGTCGGAAAGGTCCGCAGCTCCGCGAGGTCGGCCGGCAGCGGTTCGCCGTCTTCGCCGAGGCGCAGGTAGCCCTTCTCGGACAGGCTCCAGCCCATGTCTCGGGCCATGCCACGCAGCCGAACGTTGTGCTCCTTGCTCCCCGTGAAGTGGATCAGGTAGGTTCCCGCCTCGCCGGGCGGCATGATCATCAGATCCACCTGCGGGCCGCGAAGCAGCTTCACGGCAGCCTTGTGGGGGCCTTTCGCGATCACCGACTCGACCGATCCAAGAGTTGTGAAGCGCTCCACCAGGTCGAGCGGCCGATCCGTTTCCGCCAGCAGATCCAGGTCGCCGATGGTCTCGCGCCGCCTCCGGAACGACCCGGCGGGCTGTATCGAGCGCAGACCTGGCACCCCGGCCAGTTCGGCCAGCAGCGTCTCGACGATCGCTTCGGCCTGCCCCAGCCGCATCCGCTCCTGGCGCGTTTCGAGCGCGGCGATCCCGGCCAGCACGCCCTGCTCGGTCTTCTCGGACATGCCCTTGAGGCCCTTCAGCGTCCCGGCCTCGGCCGCCCGCCGGAGATCGTCGAGTGTCTCCACGCCCAGCTCGTCGTGCAGCTGCTTAACCGTTCGTGGACCGATGCCGGGGATCTCGAGCAGCGCCACGAGACTCGGCGGCACCTCCTCACGGAGGCGGTCGTAGAACGCCAGCCGTCCGGTTCGGGCCAGCTCCTCGATCTTCTTCGCGATCGCGTCCCCGACCCCCGGGATGCGCGGCGGCGCCCCGTCGAGATAAGCCCGCGCCACCTCGACGGGTGAATGGGCGATCGCGTCGGCTGCCTTGTGGTAGGCCACGGTCTTGTAGACGAGCTCGCCCTTGACCTCGAGCATGTCGCCGATCTCGTGGAAGATGCGCGCCAGCTCGCCGTTGGCGAGGATCGGAGTCGTCTCGGGCTCGGCCATGCCGGACATGTTAGCCGCGCCTGTCCCTACCGAGGCTTGGCTCGATCGTCGGGCCGTCGGGCGCGTCGGCGGCAGCGATGCCGCCCGAGCGGGCGGAGTCAGCCGCTACTGAGCCAGGTCCGACTGCCACGCCTCGACGACCCGGTCGCGGCCCGATCGTTTGGCCGCGTACAGAGCCCGATCGGCTCGTTCGACGATCTCGTCGACGGTCTCACCGGGGCTCCGGCCGGCCGCCACGCCGACCGAGACCGTGACCCGCTCGGTGACGCCGGCCTCGCTCAGGTCCAGGTCGCGCACGTTCTGGCGGATCCGTTCGCCGACTTCCAGGGCAATGCCCTGCGATGGGTTGCGCAGCAGGACCAGGAACTCCTCGCCGCCGAACCGGACAGGGACGTCCTCCTCCCGGATGGAGACCTGGATGGCATTGGCGATGGCCCGCAGGACCACGTCGCCGACCTGATGGCCGTGCTGGTCGTTGAAGTCCTTGAAATGATCGACGTCTAGCGTGACTATCGCGACCCGGTCCGTCGATCGATGCCTGCTGGCGAGAAGCCGGCAGTACTCGTCGAAGTATCGGCGGTTTGGCAGCTGGGTCAGCTGGTCGGTCCGAGCCTCAGATTCCGCGGCCTCGTGTGAGTACACGCGGGCCAATGCCGCCGACGCCTCGAAGGCCGCGCTGTTGAGCAGCCTCGTTGCGGCTCGCGGCCAGACCTCGCCGGTGCGGCGAGACAGGACGATCGCGCCGGCGACCGACCCGCCGGATTGCAGCGGCGCCGCCAGCGTGTTGCGCAGGCCGTAGGCGTCGCGGAGCCGGTCGGCGATCCTATCGGCCACTTCGCGAGCCTGCGCCTCGTCCTCGATGGAGCCCATGAATCGTGATCGGGAACGGACGCTGGGACGGAACGATGGCGACGCTCCGGTTACCATCCCGGCCGGATTGCTGCCGTTATGGTCTTGCCAGACTGGAGTTGGCTCGCCCTGGGCGGGATCGGGCTGTGCGCTCCTCGGTTGAGGCACCGGCAGCTCGCGAACGTGGTGCGTCTCCACGGGCTCCAGCTGGCGGAGCGGCATGATGGTGTTCGAAGTGGGCGCGCCCGGCAGCATCGAGACGAAGGTCACGTCCAGGACCTTGCTTCCCGGGCGTAGCCGCACCACGGCAACGTGATCCGCCTCGGTCGCCGCTCCGAGCTCGTGGACGATGGCCTCCACGACTGCATCGGGTGAGACGGACCTCGATAGCGCCCGCATGATCCGACCGAAGCTCTCGGACTCGGTGTTGCGCCGATCGACCTCGACGCCGGAGGCGCGGGCGTTGATGACCGCCGACGCCACGAGGCCGGCGACTGCTATCGAAAGGGCCAGATCGGCCGGTCCGCCGCCGGCCAGAAAGAATTCGAAGAGACCCTTGGCCACGAGCAGAATGGCGGTGATTCCGAGCAGGATCCACGTCAGCCGGACACGCGGAACCCTCGCCCGCGGACGGCGCTCAGGGCGATCATGGGCCTGCGAGACGCTCACGATGGAAGAATGCCCGAGGAAGTCTCCGGGTCTCGTGTTTCGAGCGGGTACATGCTGGCTGGCACCGATCGTAGCTGTGTTCCGCAGGCCCCGGCGAATCTCGACGCGGCGTCGTTGACCCTTCCACCGAGCGCGGGCTACACTCCACGGTGGTTCGAGGGTGAGTGTTCCCGTGCCCTCGAAGATCGTCAAGACCCGCTTTCGGAGGATATCTCCCTCAGTGGAGACCGGACCCAGTACCAGCGGCGTCGGGCGCGCGAATAGCGCGCACCGCGCCGACATCCTCTACCAGGTCCACCCAGCCTTCTAGCGGTTCGCGCCGAGTGGCGCGCGCCACCGAGAGGCGGGGTCGGGCCCGCCATCGAGGTGGCACATGCTCTATCTGAGCCAGGCGATCGGCCGGCCCGTGCGCGACCAGCTCGGCGAGCCGATCGGAACTGTTGCCGACCTGATCGTCGCCATCGGCGATCGATATCCGCCTGTGACCGGCATCGTCGTGCGGACGAACGGCCGCGAGATCTTCCTGCAGTGGCAGTCGGTGACCTCCCTGGACTCAGGCGGGGCGACGCTGCGCACCTCCGCGATAGACATCAGCAAGTTCCAGCAGCGGCCAAACGAGATCCGCCTCAAGCTCGACCTCATGGACCGCCAGATCGTCGACATCGACGGCCGCAAGGTCGTCCGCGTCAACGACCTCCGCCTGGACGAGGTCGAGGGCGCGCTCCATCTCGTCGCGGTCGACGTGGGGCCGACCGGACTGCTGCGCCGTCTGGGGATCGAGGGTCCGTGGCGGACGATCGCCCGCGGCCTCCATCGCGACGTTCCCGAGCGATACATCGACTGGGAGGATGTCGATCCGGTGGAGCGGACAATCGCCAGCGTCAAGCTGCGGGTCCCCCACAAGGGTCTGGCCGAGCTCCACCCCGCGGACCTGGCCACGATCATCGATCAGCTCAGCCGCAGCGACCGCGTCGGCGTCATCACCTCCCTAGACGACGAGGCGGCAGCCGACGCCATCGGCGAGATGGAGCCGGAGACCCAGGTCGACATCCTGGAGGACCTCGAGCCGGAGCGAGCCGCCGACATCCTCGAGGAGATGGATCCCGACGAGGCGGCCGACCTCGTCGCCGACCTCTCCGAGGAGACCCGCGAGGAGATCCTGGGCCTGATGGAGAAGGACGAGGCCGACGAGGTCCAGGAGCTGATGACGTACGCGGAAGACACCGCGGGCGGCATCATGACGACCGAGTTCGTGGCCGTGCCGGCCAGCCTCACCGCAGCCGAGACGATCGATCGCCTGCGAGAGCTCGAGCCGAACGCCGAAACGATCTACTACGTCTACGTCACCGACCCGGAAGGCCGCCTCGTCGGCGTGCTGTCGCTGCGCGACCTGATCGTGGCCAAGCCGAACACCGTCATCTCGTCGTTCATGTACGAGGAGCCGGTGGCCCTTCGCACCGACGCCAGTGAGGAGGACGTGACCGAGGTCGTCGCCCGCTACAACCTGCTGGCCGTGCCTGTCGTCGATGAAGAAGGCCGTCTGGAAGGCATCGTCACCGTCGACGATGCCATCGATACGCTCCTGCCGCAGCCCACGAAGCGCCGCCTGCCGCGTCTGTTCGGCCGCTCCGGGACATCGGAGAGGTGAAGGCTCCTGCCCTTTCGCTGACACCCAGGGCAGTAAACCGGGTTCGCATCGCGGCCATCCTCGGCGTACTCGGGCCGGGTCTCGTCAGCGGCTTCGCCGACAACGACGCCGGCGGCATCTCGACGTACTCGGTCGCCGGGGTCAAGTTCGGCTACGACCTGCTGTGGGTCTTGCTCGCCAGCCAGATCGTCTTGTTCTTCACCCAGGAAGTCGGCGCGCGGCTCGGTCTGGCCACCGGCCAGGGCCTCGCGGGGCTTGTCCGCGAACGCTACGGCGTCCGATGGGCGACTTTCATGATCAGCACCATGCTCGTGGCCAACGTCGGCTCGATAATCGCCGAGTTCGCCGGCTGCAGCGCCGCCCTCGGCTTGTTCGGCTGGCCCAGTTGGGCCAGCTCGATTCTTGCCGCTACGGTCGTGGTCTTGCTGCTTACCCGCGGCAACTACAGCAAGGTCCAGTACCTCTTCGTCTTTGTGGGCATCTGCGTATCGATCGCCTACTTCGTCTCCGCCCTTCTCGCCCACCCTGATTGGGGCCGGGCCGCTTCCTCGCTCGTCGTGCCGCGGCTGGCCTCCTCGCCCGCCTACTGGGTGGCGGTGGTGGCGACGGTCGGAACCACGATCACGCCGTGGGGCCAGGCCTTCATCCAGTCGTATGTGGCCGACAAGCGCCTCGGGCCGGAGGACCTCATCGGCGAGCGGCTGGACGTTGGGTTGGGCGCCCTGCTCACGAACCTGATCGCGGGTTTCATCGTCGTCGCCTGCGCCGCGGGGCTTTGGGCGACCGGACAGACCAACGCCACGGACGTGGCCACCATCGCCAAGGCGCTGCAGCCGCTTGCCGGACCGGGGACGACGGTTCTCTTCGCGGTGGGATTGCTCGCGGCTTCGTTCCTGGGGCTCGGCGTCGTTCCGCTGACCAGCGCCTATGCCGCGTGCGAGGCGTTCGGCTGGGAAACGGGAGTCGACTGGCGGTGGCGTGAGGCGCCCGCGTTCTACGGCCTGATGATCTTCTTCATCGTCAGCGCCGCGCTCTTCGTTCTGGTGGTGCCGTCGAGCGGGCTGGTCCAGGTGATGTTCACGGCGCAGGTGGTCAACTGCATCTTGCTGCCGTTCGTGCTCGTGTTCGTGATGCGGCTCTCGGCCGACAAGAACCTGATGGGGCCGCTGGTCAGCGGCAAGTTCATGCTGACGATCGGGTGGCTCGGGACCGCGCTGCTCGTGGTCCTGTCTTTGATGCTGGTGGCGACCTCAGTCCTGGGGTTCTGAGTCGCCCGCTGACGCCCCTGGTGCGTCGACCGGCCGCCCCGGATGCTCGTAGACTCCATGAACAAGGAATTCCTGACCGCCTCTCACCGCGGTCACTTCCAGCCGGAGGAATCGTCTTTGGCATCTGCGGACGATCGAATCGCCGTCGTCACCGGTGGCTGCGGCTTCATCGGAAGTTACCTGGTCCGAGAATTGGTCGACGAAGGTCGAAGGGTCCGCGTCCTGGACGACCTGTCGAGCGGAGACATCCGGCGGCTGCCGCCGGGCGTCGATTTCCGCGAGGGCGACGTGGCCGATCCGTCTTTCGTCAGGCCCGCCGTCTCGGGTGCCACCGTCGTCTTTCATCTCGCGGCCGTCGCCTCGGTCCAACGCTCAACGGACCGCTGGCTAGACAGCCACCTGACCAACTCCGGCGGCAGCGTGGACGTCATGGAAGCAATCCGTGACGGAGCGCCCGATGCCGCGTTCGTCTACGCCTCGTCGGCGGCCGTGTATGGCGACGTGTCACTGGGCCCGGACGAGAAGATCGGAGAGGCCACCCCGCCCAGGCCGCTCACGCCCTATGGGATCGACAAGCTCGCCACGGAGATGCACGCGCGCGCTGCCGGCTCGCTCTTCGGGCTTCGATCCGTCGGACTGCGATTCTTCAACGTCTTTGGGGCAGGCCAAGATCCCGCTTCGCCCTATTCGGGGGTCATCAGCCGGTTCCTCGCCCAGGCCCGCTCCGGCGGCCCGATCACGATCTATGGCGATGGTCGGCAGACACGCGACTTCGTCCACGTCAGGGACGTCGTCCGCGCCATGAGGATTGCCGAGACGGCCGCGTCGCCGGAGGCTCCGGTATTCAACATCTGCAGCGGCATCCCCACGACCGTGAACGAGCTGGCCGGCGCCGTATCCGAAGCCATGGGCACGGAGGTCTCGGTCGTCCATCGCGAACCGCGCCCGGGCGACATCAGGCGCTCGCTCGGCGATCCGTCTCTGGCAGCCAGACAGCTCGGCTGGCGGCCGGAGATCGGCCTTTCCGATGGGCTCAGCGGGCTGGTGGTCGACGCTTCGGCCGAGCGTTCGGCGTAGTCTTTCCCGTCCCCGTCAGACGAGAACGCCGAGCTCGGACCATACCTCCGCCATGGCAATGGCGGTCGCACGGATGTCGTGTCGAGCCACCGAACGGGGACCGGCCGCACCGAGGCGGGCTCGCAACTCCTCGTCCCGGAGCCGGTCCAGTGCGGCGGCAAGCGCCGGCGGATCGCCAGGTGGGATAACCAGCCCGTTCACGCCTTCGACGACGATCTCGCGGAGCCCGCCAACGGACGAGGCCACGACCGGCTTGCCACAGGCGAGCGCCTCGGCGGCGGCAAGCCCGAGAGGCTCTCGACGGGAAGGCACCGCAACCACGTCGGCGGCCTGGATCCACGCTGCCACTTCGTCGGCGGGAACAGGCGCGCATTGCCTGATCGAAGGGTGAGACCGGGTCAAGCTCTCGGCCAGCGGACCGTCGCCGAGCATAACGCCCACCCAAACCGGGGTCGCGCCCGACCCGGAAGCCAGATCGATCGCGGTTGCGAAGACGTCGGCCCCCTTCCGCTCCGAGAGCGTCCCGAGGTAGAGCGCAAGCAGCCCCTCCGGCAGCCCGAGCCCCTCGCGCAGGGATCGCCGCTCATCGGGGCCCTCGGGCCCCGGGAGGAAGACCGCCATGTCGACGCCGGGCGAGACGACCCGAGCGGTGGCCCCCAGCTGCTCGACGTACCCGGCGGTGAATGAGGAGTTGGCGACGATGGCGTCGGCATGGCGGACGACCAGCCCGGCGAAGGTTCGGTGGATTAGGCCGCGGGTCGCATAATCGGAGATGTCGGCGCCGTGCGCGTAGGCGAGCAGCGGCACTCGCCGCAGGCGCGCCGCGACGAGACCCAGGAGCCCGGCCGCGTACACGGGGTGGGCCTCGACTCCGTCGAACCGCCCGCGGGTCGTCAGGGCTCGCCAGGCGATCCCGAGATGCCGGAGGGCGGCGCTGCGGCGGTAGCTCGAAGGTCCGACAACAACCACGTCCACGCCACGGGCTCGCAGCGAAGCCACTCGCCGGGCGACGAACGGCCCGGTTTGAGTGCGGTCGGGGGTCGGGTACATGTTGGTGACCAGCAACAGCCGCGTCGGTCGCCGGGGAGCCGGCGCATTGGCGTGGGTGGTACCCGACGTAGTCATACCGGCAATGATGCCAGGCATTCGAGACGGCGCATGGTCTCCACGCTCCAAACGGCCTCCGGGCATCGGCGGCGAGCCCGCGCCGCGAGGCCTCCTGGCGGCCCTATCGCGCCTGCTCCTGCATCTCGTCCAGGATAGTGGCGAGCCCCCCCGTCAGGTTGACGCGATCGTAGCGACCCTCCGGGTCGGCGCGCCGCCGAGGCGCCGGCGTGGCCAGGAGCCGCTCTATGCCCTCGGCGACGCCCTGGGGAGTCGGATCGGCGGAGATCCCCCAGTCGAGCTCGCGGAGGATCGTGCGCGCGTCGCCCTCCGGCACGACGGCCAGTATCTGCCGGTCCAGGCCCACGTACTCGGCCAGCTTGCCTCCGACGACCGCCGACCTGTTTGGGCCGTCCGCAATCAGCTGCAGGAGCGCGTCTGAGGCGAGCATGTGCGCCAGCGCCTCCTTGTGGGGCAGAAAGCCTGTGAACTTCACCATCGAACCGAGGCGGTCGGGGGTCGAATACTCTGCCGCCACGGTCCGGTTGTGGAGATTGAGCCAGCCCACGAATTCCACCTCGAGCGCCTCACGCAGCCCCGGCCGCCGCTCGAGGAGCAGTTCCAGGCCATCGAGGAACATCGGGAGCTCGCGATCGCCGTAGATGCTGCCGCCATAGGTCAGACGGAATCGACCGTTGCCGGCCCGGGTCCCCGGCGCCGGTTCCTCGGGAAAGTCGCTGCGGTCGTAGCCGTTGCATATGACCGAGAAGCGGTCCGCGGCCCAGGGATAGCGAGCGGCGTATGCCTCGCCAAGGCCGGCCGTGGCAAACACAAGGCGACTAGCGCGGGCGACGATCCGCCGCTCGATCCTCGCCTGCAGGTCGCGATGCAGCGATGGCAGCGGCGCCGCAAAGGCATTGCCTATCCACGGGTCGCGGAAGTCGGCAATCCAGGGGAGTCCCGCGTGGCGGGCGATCAGCCCGGCGGCCAGGTGGGACGAGATCGGCCCGGACGACGAGTAGATGGCGTCCACGCCCGATTGCTCGACGATCTCCAGGCCGCGCTCGACGGCGAACGGAACCCAGCCCACCTCGCCGTCGGGAAAGAAGACCAGGCGCTCCATCTGCCCCCAGATCCTGCCCAGACCCTCGCGGCCGGCAGAACGGGCGGCGGGCCGGACCTCTGCGATACCGGTAACGTCGGTCGTTGGAGGCGACATCCCGCTTTGAGCGCGTTCAACAGCTCCGTCCGGGCTGAACGACTGCGCCCACCGCGCCATCCGGCCGAGGGCCCGCCGCAGCTTCACCGGTTCGGGCGAGAAGGCCCGCTCCACGTGGAGATCCGGCGGCAGGGTCAACTCGGCCTCCGGGTCGCGCTCGGCGACGCCGGGATCCCTCGCGGTCAGCACGACCGGGTCCCATCCCCAGCGCGGCAGGTACGTGACGAACTTGAGCGTCCGCTGCACGCCGACGCCCCCGATCGGAGGGAAGTTGTAGGCGACCACGAGCACCCGGCCAGGCATCAGCCCGCACCTCCAATCCGGGTCCGGACGTTGCCAACAAGAGGCAAACGATCGGTCAGCCGCCACAGCCCGGCAACGAACAGCCCCGCCTCGGTGCGCCCCGGAAGAAGGAGCGACCTGAGCGGCTGCCCGGAGAGGCGGCTCGCCATGAAGAGGGTGATCGTCGCGTGCGCGGTGTACGAGAGCAGTGACGCCATCGACGCGCCGACGATGCCAAAACGCGGGATCAGGATGAAGTTCGCTGCGACGTTGAGAACAAGGGCGGTGGTTATCGCAATCGAGACGAGTCCGGCGTGTCCACGGCCGCTGATGTAGCTGGTCATTACCTTGGCCATGCTGAAGCTCACCACGGCCGGCAGCAGGACGTAGAACGCCGGCAGGCAGTCGACGTAATGCGGCAGGACGAGGTGGATCCCGAGGAACGCGGTCGGGATCAGGGCCAGGGCCAGGCAGACGGTGATTAGCATCGAGAGACGGGCCACTCGCCCGAGCATCTGGTTGGCGTCGTTCACGGTGGCGCCGGCGACTCGTGGCAGGAAGATCGTCGCGACGGAATTGGGCACGAAGAAGACGAGCTCGGCCATGATCACGGCCATGCTGTAGCTAGCAAGCGGGATGCGCGAGTCCGGAACCACGGCCTGGAGGATGTAGAAGTCCGCCCGATAGTTGAAGTAGCCGCTCAGGCTTGCCGGGTATAGACGGAGACCGTACGAAGCAAGCGCCCGGGAGTCGGCGGGGGAACCGCCCCTGTCTCGCCGGCTCAAACGACGAACGGCCTCCAGCACGCCCAACGTGAGGAATGTGGTCATGAGCACGCTGCCGGCAACGGCTCCGGCCAGCCCCAGGCGGAGCCACCACACGAGCACGACGGCGCACAACAGCGATCCGAGGGCCTGGACCACCTGGATGATGTTGTAGACGCGGACGTCCTGCCGGCCGTACAGGATGGACCCGCCGAACGACGCCAGGACGCTCAGGGGCAGCGTCAGCAGCATGATGCGCAGCAGGCTGTCGTCGGTTCTTGCGGCACTCACGTACGAGCCTTCGAGCAAAGGCAGGATGACCCAGACCACCGCGATGAGCGCCAGAGATAGGATCGCCGTAAGGACGAACGTCAGCCGCACCAGGCTGGCGACGGAGCTGCCCTTGCCGGCGAAGTAGTTGACCGCATTCGGCAGGCCGAACATGCCCAGAGCCGAGAGGGTTCCCGGGAACGTCGTCACCGCGACGAACGTTCCGAAGTCGGTCCCGGACATGACCCTCCGCAACAGCAAGGATGCCAGAAGGCCGAAGCCGAACCCCAGGACCTGCGTTCCGAAGACGCTGCTGACACGGCGGGCGAACGGGCTGCCCCCGGGAGAAGACTGTCCAGCCTGAGACTCCCCGACGGATGGGGCCGGTGAGAGCGGGGCGCCGTCGGCCGGAACGGCGGTGTCCGGAGTACCCGAAGATGGGATGGGAGCCTCGAGGGCCGGGCCAGCTCCGCCGCCAGGCGAGGGCGGCGCGTCCGGAGCCGGCAGCTCGGCTCTGGCGCTCACTCGGCCACGCCCTGCGCGAGCCTCTCAGGCAGCGACGTGAACTCGAGTGCCCGGTCGTGGAACGTCTGCTGCCACAGCTCGAGCGAGAGGAGACCCCAGAACCCCCGTCCGTATGCGGCGCCCTTGGTCAGCCCCGCCAGGGCCCGTCGGTTGTCGATGTAGGGTCGCGAGAGCGCGGCCGCCGAGGACAGAGTGTCCACGACGAAATCGTGCGCCCCACCCCGAGCCCACTGGTTCAGCGGCGTCGGGAAACCCATCTTGTCCGTGCGCTCGTTTATGGCCCGGGGCAGGATCGGGGCGAATGCCACTCGAAGGGCACGCTTGAGCTGGCCGCCCTCGAACTTGACCGCCGGGGGCATCGTGGCCGCCAGCTCGACGAGAGGGTGATCCAGGAACGGCAGCCGCGATTCCAGCCCGTGGGCCATGCTCATCCGGTCCTCGACCTGGAGCAGCGCCGGCAGGAGCGTCTTGAAGTCGAAGTGGGTCATGCGGTCGAAGTACGACTCGCCGCTAAGGTTGGAGGCGTTGAAGATCGACCGGAACGTCTCGAAGGGTGAGTAGCCGTCCAACCGGTCCCAGCGAACCTCGTCGCGGAGGTCGTTCGAGCGGTTGACCAGGCGGAAATAGCGAGCGTCCATCGGCTCGAAGAGACCTTCACGCCAGAACTCCGCGAGGAGGGGCTTGTACTGGCGGAGCGCCGTCAGGTTGGGCAATATCGACTCGTAGCTGACGATGAAGTTGCCGTTGTGCATGGTCCCGTCGATGGCCGCCTTGAGGCACTGCTCCAGGTACGCGATCAGGTACCGGGCATAGCCGCCGAACAGCTCGTCGCCGCCCTGGCCGCCGAGCACGACCTTCCGATCGAGCTTGGCGAACCGCGAGACCATGAACTGCGGGAACGCTCCGGGGCCCGCCACCGGGTAGTCGAGGTGGTAGACCACCTGGCCGATGTTCTCGACGAAGTCGTCGACCGTTATCGACAGCTCGTGAAGGTCGATGCCCTTGTCCCGGCTCAACGTCCGAGCGTAGCGGCTCTCGTCGTATTCGGGCCCTTCGTCGAACTTCCCGAGAAAGGCCTTCAGCCCGGGGCCGGCCTGATCGGTCGCGAGGCTGGCGACGATGCTCGAGTCGAGTCCGCCGCTCAAGTACGCCCCCACCGGGACGTCGGCCCGCAGATGGACCTTGACCGAATCCGCCATCAGTTCGCGAAGGCGCTCCTCGAAGTAGGCCGAGTCGTGGCCGAAATCGAGGTTGTAGTAGACCTCCCAGTAGCGCGAGACTTCCAGATTGCCGTTGCGGACTCGGAGCATGTGGCCGGCTGGGAGCTCGCGTATCCCCTTGAAGAGCGTCTTGCCGGCCAGACAGAACTGGAATACGAGGTAGTCTCGCAGGCCTTCCACGTCGGTCGCGATCTCGGGCAGGAAGGGCAGGATGGCCTTCGGTTCCGACGCGAAGTACAGCCGATCCTCGACCATCGCGTAGTAGAAGGGCTTCATCCCGAACCGGTCGCGGGCGCAGAAGAGCGACCCGTCGCGGGCGTCCCAGATGGCGAACGCGAACATGCCCCGCAGGTGCGACAGGCAGTCCGTGCCCCAGTGCCGGTACGCCGCGAGGATCACCTCTGTATCGGACGTCGTCCGGAAAGTCTCGGACCCGAGCTCCTCGCGCAACTCGATGTAGTTGTAGATCTCGCCGTTGAACGTGATCCAGTTGCCCGCCTCGTCGGTCATCGGCTGGTCGCCGGACACGAGATCGATGATCGACAGGCGGCGATGCACGAAACCGACTCGATCCGACGGTCCGCTCCAGCTCCCCTCCCCGTCCGGTCCGCGATGGCGAACCAGGTGGCTCATGGCAGCCAGGCGATCGTCGAGGGCCGGGATCGTCCCGCCGCTCAGGCTGTATACGCCGGCGATGCCGCACACGCCTAAGCCCCCCTCCGATGGCGAGCCGCCAGCTCGAAGTACAGCTGCTCCATGCGCTCCATGTTCGCACGTTCGTCGGCACGTTCCAGCACGGCCTCCCGCCCGCGCCGGCCGATCTCCTCGCGCTCCGCCGAGGGCCGGCTCAGCTGCAGCTCTATCGCGCGCGTCGTAGCCTCGCCGTCAGCCACCGGAACCATTGCCGCGGGATCCAGCTCGGTGAGCCATTCGCGGACGCTCGGCAGGTCCGTGGCGACGACCGGTCGGCCCGCCGCGAGAGCTTCGACGACGGTGATTGGGCCGCCGTCACTCGCGGCGACGGATACAACGACCTCGGCCATGCGGTAGAAATCGGGCATGTCGGCATGAGCAACGGCATCGACGACGACGACGCGGTCGGCGACTCCGAGCGCGGCCGCCTGACGCTCGAGCGCCGCCAGCTCAGCAGCATCGGCCAGATGCCTGGTCATGAGCACGACGACATCATCGGGCAGCCCCGCGAGAGCCTCGATCACCGTTTCGTGGTGGTAGAGGGAGCCTATCGTTCGCGGCGAGAAGACGACGCGGCGGCCGTCGAGGCCAAGCCGGGACCGCAGCTCCGCAGGATCGGGTCCAGGGCAGAAACGCTCCGGATCGACGCCGAAGTGGATCAGTCTGGTCCGCTGGGGCCTGGCGCCGGCCGCCACCGCCGCCGCGAGCAGGTGCTCGGACGTGCCGGTCACGAGATCCGCGCCGTGGAGCGCCAGGCGGGAGTGGAGCTTCGCTCGCCAGCTCTCGCGAGCGGTGATGAGCACGTCCGAGCCCCAGACGGTGATGACGTACGGATGGAATCCGGAGATCCAGGAGAGCCAGCCGTTGCCGGTCAGGTAATGGGCGTGGAGCACGTCGGGCTTCAGGCGATCCAGGACTCTGCGGAACGATCTGCCCGCGACGATGGCACCCATAAGGTGTATCGGCCGACGCGTGTAGGGCACGAACCGCTCTATCTCGATCCCTTCAGGCAGCCCCGGGCTTATTTCCCTGCTCTGCCCGACGATGAGGGTGATCCGGTGACCGCGGCCGGCCAGGTAGCCCGTCCAGCGCCTGGTATGGATGCTGTTGGGATCGCCGAGGAAGGCGATCGCCAGAGTCTTCGCGGGGGTAGCGGCCTCGCTCGGCGCCATTTGTGTCACGCGGTCTGGGCCCCTTGCATGGCTCCCAGGACGGTGGCGGCGCGGTCGTCCCACGTCGATCCTGGCGCGCATGCAAACGCCCGGGCACGGGTCGCCATCGCGGTCGCCAGGCCCCTGTCTTCGAGAAGCTCTGAGATCCCGCCGGCGAGACCCTCTGGCGTGCCGGGAGTGACCGTGCCGCCCCTGCTCGCAGCGATGATCTTCGCAGTCTCGGTCGCGTCGGTGGCGACGACCGGCTTGCCCATGCTCAGGTAATCCCACAGCTTCAACGGCACCGCAAGGTCCGTGTACTCGGTGATCGGGCGCGGGATCACGCACAACCGGGCATCGCGGAGGAGGTCCGGCAACTCCGCGCGTCCGGCCTGCCGCACCTCGACCCACTCCGGAAGACCGGCGCTGCGCTCGGGAGACAGCGGCGCGGTCACGGCCAGCAGCCGGGCCTCCGGAACCCTCGCCCGGACCAGAGTCATGGCTTCGACGAGCGCGTCGAAGCCATCCGCCCAGCCATTTCCGCCGACGTACGCCACCAGCGGCTCGACCCCGGCACCGAGGTCGGGCGATCCCGGATCCCCGCCCGGCGGCAGCAGAATGGGTTGGCGCAGGTGCATCACCGCGGCCAGGCCCGCCGATGGCACGAACTGGTGCGTCGCCAGGCCGCGCGTCATCGGCATCGTCACCCGCCAGATCCAATCGGTCAGGAGCTGCCGGCGGCGGCGGCGCGGGTATGTGTCGCGGAACAATTGGTACGCGTCCCGGAAATACACTCCGACGGGGCGACCCATGAGTCGCATCAGGGCCATGAACGCGAGGTCCGTCGGCATAACTGTCGCCGTCGGCGCCTCGACGTAGACGGCGCCCACCCGGTGCGGGCCGCGGCCCGCCAGCCAACGAAGGCCCGCGCCGGCGCGGCTCAGAGGTCCGCCGGCGATCATCTCCAGGTGCGTTTGTCGGGCCAGCGCCGCCGACATGAGACTGATCTGGACCTGTGGCGCGGAGTTGAGCACGCGGGTGTCGTACATGGCGAACAGGAGCACGCCGTGGCTTCGCGCATGGCGCCGCGGCGCTGACTCATCGGGCATGGCTGGGATTATACGGGCCTCGTTGGACGCGGTCGGCTGCCCGACCATCGGCTCGGAGCTCCTCCCGACCGACCCGGCAGCCGCGGTCACGACCGCGCGGTCAACGCCCGGCGCCCCCGCTCGTCAACGCCCGGCGCCACCGGCCGGGCCGGACCCGAATTGGAAGTTCGCGGCGTCCGGCCCGGCCAACCACTCGGCGAGGCTCTGGGCCGCCGCGTCCTTGGCCGAGAGGATCGGCTCGGAAACAGGCCACTCGATCCCGATGGCCGGATCGTTCCAGCGGATCCCGGACTCGGTTGCCTTGTTGTACGTGCCTGTGGTCAGGTACTCGATCTCGGCAAAGTCCGAGAGCACGCAGAAGCCCCTCGCGAAGCTGGCCGGCGCCCACAGGTGGCGCGGCTCCTCGGCCGAGACCTCCAGGCCAACCCAGCGTCCGAGCGTCGGCGACCCGACCCGGATGTCGACAGCCACCAGGAATGCCCGCCCCACTATCACCCGCATCAGCTTGCCCACTGGCGGATCCCACTGGAAATGGAGCCCGCGCACCACGTTCCGGGCCGACCGCGATTGGTTCAACTGGACGAAGCGATCCGTCAGCCCGAGCTCGGCGAAGAGATCCTGCCGGTAGACCTCCATGAAGAACCCGCGGTCGTCGGGAAAGGTTGTCGGAACGACGATCTTGACGTCCTGGATCGCGGTGGGTTCGATGGTGAAGGGCATGGGGTGTGCTCCGTCTGGGCCGAAATCGGCGGCCGGCCGCTAGCTCGCCGGACAGGTGTTGGCAGGCACGGGCTTGTTGTACCAGAGACTGTCCTGGCCGAACAAGGTGACGGACTCGTCTGCCACCCGAGAGTTGAAGAGACACAGGGCGCCGCTGGGCAGGTATTCCGAATACCCGGCGGACGGGTCCAGAACGACGTGCTTGAAGTTCTCGCTCGGGATGTTCTGGCCGATGGCTATGTAGTCTGCGACCCGATCGGCAGGAAAGTCCGTGCTGACGCTCGATCCAAGGGTCGAGATGAGATTGGGCAGGTTCAGGATCTGGTCTGGCTGAGCCATCTTGTGTAGCAAGGCGACGAGGACCTGCTGCTGCCGGGACGACCTGCCGAAGTCGTTATCGCCGGCGCTCTTGCGCGACCTCACATAGGCCAGCGCATGCATGCCGTCCAGATGCTGCGGCCCGGCGGCAAGGTAGAAGCCATAGGGGGCGCCGTTGAGCCAGTCGTAATTACCGTCATTGATGACGGCCGGATTGACGACATCGATCCCGCCGACGGAGTCGATCATCTTGACGAACCCGTTGAGGTCCATCGCAGCGTAGTAGTCGATGTGGATGCCAGCCAGGTAGCTCACCTCATTGACCAGAGTCATGTAGGGGCTGTCCGGCGACCCGGCTATCCCGCCTTTCTGGACGTTTGTCGGGATCGAGTTGATCCTGAGCCAGGTTGGGACCACCACGTGCTTGCCGAAGTAGAGAGGGAAGCTCGTGCTGTCGCGGGGTACGCTGAGCATCTGGACCGAGTTGCTGGCCGGGTCGTAGCTGACGATCAGCAGCGAGTCATAGAGGGTTTCGCCACGCCCCGGAGCGGAGTCGAAGCCCGTGAACAGGATCGTTACGCGGCTGTTGATCGAGGGAGTGGCGACTGTGGTGGGGCCTGGCCCAGCGCCACCCGAGGAATTCGGGCTCGGCACCGGCGTGGTCAGGTCTATGAATGACGGGTTGGGGCTGCTGAATATGGGCGAAACGCCGTTGGAGACGGCAAGAAGGTAGAAGCCGCTGCCGAGGTGCGTGACGGCGATGACCGCGGCCAGGCCGGCCAGGACGGCGCGATCGACGATCCTGCTGGTCTTGCTTCCACCGCCACCCAGGAAGGCCAGGACTACCGATGCCAGCCGCCAGGCTCCAAATAGAAGAAGGACTGCAATTGCTGCGAGGCCGAAGACACGATTGGCGAAGAGATCGGCCGCAAAGACCACCGGCCCGCGCCGCAGTCCGTAGGCCAGCAGAAGCACCACGACCAGGGATGGCACCGCGAAGATCGCCGCGAGGCGGCGATTCCGCAGATAGAGCTGGCCAAGGCCGGGCCACAGAAAGGAGAGCAGGGCTGCCAGAGACGGCGATCGCCCGCGACCCCTCGCGCTCGGCGCAGTCGTTTCCAAAGCGACGAGACTGTAGCATACCGACTTGATTACGTGGTTGCGGCGGAACTGACAGCGAGCGATACTCTCGCCCTGGGCCGGGGAGGACTCGAGTGCCCAGTGAGGAAGGGAATGGACATATGATCCGCCGCTACGCCGCGGCTCTCCGCCTGACCCTCGCTGCTGCGGACACGGTGCTCGCGCTGATCGTCGTGGCGGGCGCAACCAGTGTGCGGTTCGGCGATAGCGGCTGGTGGCCGCATGACGTCAAGACCGCGTTGCCCGACCCGAACCTTGCTGTGGCCGTCTTCGTCGGCATGTGGATCGCCGTGCTGTGGGTCCACGGCCTGTATCGCAATCGGGCGCAGTGGACGAGACGAGGGGAAGTCGCTGTCGTACTTCGAGCCACGCTGATCCAACTGGCGCTGACGTTGAGCCTGCTGTTTCTGTTCAAGCTGCCGGACGTCAGCAGACTGCTCCTGATCGTCGTCTTCCCTTCTCTTGCCGTGGCGGCCATCGGCATACGGATCGCAGTCAGGCAGGTGCTGACCGTCTTGCGCGACCGCGGTCGCAACGTCCGCTACATGCTCGTGCTTGGCGCAAATGCGCGGGCCAAGGCATTCGCCGACCTGGTGGAGCGCCACGCCGAGCTCGGGCTTGTGGTCATCGGACACCTCAAGGCCGACGCCGCAGACGTCGGGGTTGCCCTCAAACGACCTGTGCTGGGCATGCTGGACGACCTCGAGCCGATACTTCATAGCCAGATCGTGGACGAAGTCGCCATCTGCCTGCCGTTTTCGATGGAAGAGCTCATCGAGCAGGCCGCCTACGTGTGCGAACGAGAGGGCAAGACGGTCAGGATGCCCGTCGCCCCGGTCGAACGTGTCCTGACGGCGGGTCGGCTCGAGAGCATCGACGGTGTAGGCGTCTACTCGCTCGCCAACGGTCCAGACCGAGCCGTGGGGCTGCTGCTCAAGAGACTCATCGACATCGCGGGCGCGGCAATTCTCATGGTCGTCATGTCGCCCGTGGCGGCCCTCATCGCGCTCGCGATCAAGCTCGATTCCGCGGGCCCGATCCTGTTCAGTCAGGAGAGAGTCGGCCTGCACGGCCGGCAGATCAGGGTCCTCAAGTTCCGGAGTATGTGTCTCGATGCGGAGGAGCGGCTCCCCGATCTGCTTGGCCACAACGAGATAAACGGGCACGCCTTCAAGCTGGCGAACGACCCTCGGACGACGAAGGTGGGTCGTTTCCTCCGGCGCAGCTCGCTCGACGAGCTGCCTCAGCTGTGGAATGTGCTGCGAGGTGAGATGAGCCTGGTTGGCCCGCGGCCGCCGCTCCCGAGCGAGGTCGCCAACTACGACACCTGGCACCGCCGCCGGCTGTCGATGAAGCCCGGGATGACCGGCCTCTGGCAGGTCGGCTCGCGCCACCACAGCCCCGAATTCGATCACTGGGTCGAGCAGGATCTCGAGTACATCGACAGCTGGTCACTCTGGCTCGACTTCAAGATCATTGCCCGAACGGTGCCGGCTGTCTTGATCGGAACGGGTCGCTAGCGGGGCCTCCAGAAGCCTCCACTGCGACTATTGGGCCATCCTCCGGGAGCTAATGGCGCCTGTTTGCATTGCATCGCAATGCTACGATGGCCGCGGAACCCCCTCAAACAGGTTCGCCTCTATCGTCTGATCAGCAGCTGACAAGCCAATAGCTTCGTCAAAACGAGTCAGTCGCTCCGTCATTCTGGGGCGAATCCACGAATCGTCGCCGTCTTCCACCTCGAGTAGGCGGTCGCACGATCGGATGAGGACCGTCATGTTCGTACGCCCGTCGGTGCCGCTGCCCCTCACTCTGCGGCCGCAGCGCGACCACCGAAACGATGCCGCCACGGCACTGCTCCGGCTCAGCCTTGGCCTGGCGTTCGCTCTCTCAGCGGGCTTTGCCGTGGCTTCGCCGGTCAACGCGGCGGTGCCCGATGCCTCGAATGCGACGGGTCCATCGATCCAGTACCTCGAATCTGTCTCCCACGCATCTAAGAAATACTCGTTCACGCCGGGCGCGGTTACCACCGTTCCGTTCACCCCGCGCCGCGGTGACTCGACGTTGGTGGACGGCGCGGCCCCAGTCGCGCTGCCCGCCGGCAACGGCACCATGGCTGCTCCGAGTACCGCCAGTCCCGGTGTGGCGGGCCCTAGTACGACTGCCGTCTTCCTGCGTCGCGAGGTTCTCGGCTTCCTGCCCTATTGGGAGCTGGGCAGCACGCTGGACTACAACACCCTTTCGACGATCGCCTATTTCGGGGTTGACCTCAACGCGAACCTCAGCAACCCGAGCGATCCCACGATCGGCACGATCGATCGCACGGGCAGCGACTGGAACGGCTGGAACAGCTCGTCGATGACCACTGTCATCAACAATGCCCATGCCCACGGCACCCGGGTCGCGCTCACCATCGAGAGCTTCGCCTGGGACAGCAACGGGGCCGCCTACCAGACTCAGGTTCTGTCGACTCCTACGATCCGGGCGAGGATGGCCGCTGACATCGCTGGCGAAGTAGTGCGCCGCGGGGCGGACGGGGTAAATCTGGATTTCGAGCCGATCGCTTCGGCCGCATACAGCAACTACGTCCTCTTCGTCCAGACTCTCCGCCAGACGCTGGACGCGATCCATCCCGGCTACGAACTGACGTTCTGCGCCACCGGCAGCGCGGGCAGTTATGACCTGGCGCACCTGCTGGCCCCGGGAGCCGCGGACGCGACGTTCATCATGGGTTACGACCTGCGCGGCGGCAGTCCAAGCGTCACCGGATCGATCGATCCACTGACCAGCACGACCAACACCTACACGCTAACGGGCATCGTCAATTACTTCCTGACGCACGGGGCGCCGGCCTCGAAGGTAATCCTTGGCCTGCCCTGGTACGGGCACGCCTGGTCGACCGGATCGGCCAACCCCGTGGTCAATGCGCCGCCGGGAAGCATTGCCACGTATGGAGCGCCGGCCACCGGTGTCAGTTACGCCACCTCGGCCGGCCTGGCATCGCGGAACCCCGCCACGACTTCCTGCAGCGCGGGCTGGCCCGTGCCGTGCGTAAACGGGTGGCAATACGACACCGGGGAGCAGACCGCCTGGACGGCCTACTACGGCGACTTCGGCGGCACCAGCACTACCTGGCGCGAGCTGTACTTCGACGACTCGCGGTCGTTCGGCGCCAAGATCGACGCGATAGACGGCTGGAACCTACGCGGCCTGGGAATCTGGGCCCTCGGCTACGACAACAACAACGGCGACGGCGACCTGACGAACACGATCGTGGCCAAGCTCGAGGTGAACGCGACTCCATCGACCTACTCCGCCGTCGCGCCCTCTCGCATCCTCGACTCCCGAAAGGGTCTCGGGCTGCCGGGACCGCTGGGCACGCACGTCGCCCAGACGTTCCAGGTGACGGGCACGGGTGGGGTGCCAGCAGGAGCCACCGCGGTCACGGGCAACCTGACCGTGACCGGCCAGACCTCGTCCGGCTATCTGTATCTGGGTCCGGCCGCGACCAACAACCCAACTAGCTCGACGCTCAACTTCCCCCTCGGCGATGACCGGGCCAACGGTGTGACGGTGGCCCTGAGCGGCGGCGGCACGCTGTCGGTCACCTACGTGTCTCCGACCTCCGGCAAGAGCGCTAACGTGATCTTCGATGTCACCGGCTACTTCACGCCGGCAGGTGGCTCCGCCTACGTTCCGCTCACACCGTCTCGCATCCTCGATACGCGCAACGGCACAGGCGGCATAACGGGACAGATCGGCTCCCACTCGGCTCAGGGGTTCCAGGTGACCGGCGCGGGTGGCGTGCCCGCCAACGCCACCGCGGTCACGGGCAACCTGACAGTGACCGGCCAGACCTCGGCCGGCTATCTATATCTCGGTCCGAATGCGACGGACAACCCGACGAGCTCGACTCTGAACTTCCCCCTCGGCGACGACCGGGCCAACGGGGTGACGGTGGCCCTCAGTGGCGTCGGCACACTTTCGGTCACCTACGTCGCGCCGACACCGGGCAAAGCTACCTACGTGATCTTCGATGTCACCGGCTACTTCGCGCCCTGACGTGGGCCTCCGCGAGGGGCTCGGCGGACGTGCCGACCGCGAAGGTTCGGACACGGCGGCGTCGCCGACGTTCATGCGCCGCCTCGGGAACAGTTTCGGGGCCGCTGTTCTGTTGGCAGCTTTCATGTGGCTGCCAACCGTAGCCACGCCACCTCCCGCGCAAGGGGCCGTGTGCACAGGTTGGTCCTCCACGAGCACGCCGCCACCGGCGATCCGCGTCTTGCGCAAGGCCACCGGCGTCGTCCAGACGGTCGACTTCGAGACTTACGTGAAGGTCGTCATGGCCGCGGAATGGCCACCGACATGGCCCATCGAGTCGCTGCGGGCCGGCGCCGTCACGGTCAAGCAATACGCCTGGTACTACGCGATGCACTACCGAGGTGGCACGGGCACCGGCGGCTGCTACGACGTGGTCGACAACTCGAACGACCAGATCTACGCGCCGGAGACCTATACGCCTGCCGTGGCCCACATCCAGTCCGTCGAGAGCACGTGGCCCGAAACGATCACCAAGAACGGCTCGTTCATCCTCACCGGATACCGGCCGGGCAGCGACGTGCCGTGCGCCTCCGACGCGGACGGCGCTCACCTCTACCAGCACAGCGCCCGAAGGTGCGCCCTGGACCTGGCGAAGACCGGCGAACAGATTCTCCAGATTTACTTCGATCCCGGAATGTCAATCCAGGGCGCTCCGACCTACGCCCCGACCACCTATCACGCCCTCACTCCGGCGCGCATCCTCGACACCCGAAACGGGATGGGCCTCGCGGGCGGAGCTCTCGTCTCGCACGTGGCCCGCACGTTCGCGGTGACGGGTCAGGGCGGGGTGCCCGCAGGTGCCACCGCCGTCACGGGCAACCTGACCGTGACCGGGCAGACGAGTCCGGGCTATCTGTTCATCGGTCCTAACGCCACGAACAACCCGACGAGCTCGACTCTCAACTTCCCGGTCGGCGACGATCGGGCCAACGGGGTGACCGTGGCCCTGGGCGCTGGCGGAACGCTCTCGCTCACCTATGTCGCGACGGCCGGGGCAACGGCCCACGCCATCTTCGATGTCAGCGGCTACTTCACACCCGACTCGAGCGGCTCCACCTATCACGCGGTGAGCCCGGCCCGACTGCTCGATACCCGCAACGGCACCGGTGGCATCTCGGGCCCGCTCAGCTCGCATGTAGCCCGGTCGTTCAGTGTGACCGGCGGAGAGAGCCCCATACCAGCGGGCGCCACCGCCGTCACCGGCAACCTGACCGTGACCGGCCAGACGAGTCCCGGCTATCTGTTCATCGGCCCGGTCGCAACGAACGACCCGACGAGCTCGACTCTGAACTTCCCGGTGCGCGACGATCGGGCCAACAACGTGACGGTGGCTCTCGGCACCGGTGGCGTGCTGGGGGTTACCTTCGTCGCTCCGAGCCCGGGCAACAGCGCCCACGTCATCTTCGATGTCACGGGTTACTTCACCGCCGACGCGACCGGTTCGAGCTACGTGCCGCTGTCTCCGGCGCGCATTCTCGATACCCGCTATGGCATAGGCGGTCTCTCGAGCCCCTTCGTCACTCACGTGGCCAGGTCCTTCGGAGTGACCGGTGCCGGTGGCGTCCCAACGGACGCGGATGCCGTCACCGGCAACCTGACCGTGACCGGCCAGACGAGTCCCGGCTATCTGTTCATCGGCCCTGACGCAACGAACGACCCGACGAGCTCGACTCTGAACTTCCCGGCCGCCGACAACCGGGCCAATGGAGTGACCGCCGCCCTCGGCACAGGGGGCGTGCTGTGGGTCACCTTCGTCGCTCCGACGGGCGGCAACAGCGCCCAGGCCATCTTCGATGTGACCGGGTACTTCCAGCCCTAGTGGGCGGCCAGGCATGG
>Ga0208457_1000210_pt1 | contig 72092 bp, 72 predicted proteins | sample June2015DPH_10_1_FD_185513 | JGI IMG/M metagenome (GOLD analysis project Ga0208457, IMG submission 185513) | Peatland microbial communities from SPRUCE experiment site at the Marcell Experimental Forest, Minnesota, USA - June2015DPH_10_150... | ecosystem: Environmental > Terrestrial > Soil >... | reverse complement strand
ATGCGCTGGACACGACGCGGCGCTCACCGCCTCCTCAAGCTCCGCCTCTGGATCGCTCGCTGCGGAACAACTTGGTTCGAAGTCTTGTATTCTCGCGGAGCTCAACTGACAAATGCTTGACACAACCGCCAATTGCTTGCAGCTTGACTTCGTGCTGGCAGGTGTGGTATTCGTCAGCACAGTAACGGTTCCGAGAAAAAGGCGGAGGTCGGCGTGACTCGAACCATCTTGATCGCAGACGACAGCCCCACTGTTCAGAAGAAGGCGAGCGGTATCTTGACGGGCGAGGGCATGGAAGTGGTCACTGTCTCAAACGGCGTGGCAGCCATCAAGAAACTGCCCACCGTGAGACCCATGGTGATCCTCGCCGACGTGTCGATGCCGGGAAGAGACGGCTACGAAGTATGCGAGTTCGTTAAAGGATCGGCGGAATTCCCCAATGTTCCCGTCCTGCTCGTGTTCAGTGACGATGATATTTACGACGAGCAAAAGGGCGCCCGGGCGCGAGCTGACGGACGAATCAGAAAGCCATTTGACCCCGCCGAGTTGATCAACACAGTGACCAAGTTTCTTGCCATCTCAGAAGCCGCTCACACGCCGCTGGGGGCGACCGTCGTTTACAAGATACCTACGCGGGCACGGCCCGCTCCGCCGCCCGTGGTCGAGCCGATCGACGAAGAGCCTGAATATGTTCCCAAGAAGGCGGAACCGGATCTATCGGCGCTGGAAGGTGGCGTGGCGCTTGGAGAAACGCCGCTGGAGGAAATGGAGGCGCCCCCTGCCGAGGCTGCACCCGCGTTCGAATCCTTCGCTCCGCTCGAAACTCCACCGGCATTCGAACCCGCGCCGGAGCCTGAGCCCGAGCCGATGCCTTCATTCGAATCCGCAGTTCCCTTTGAGGCACCACCCGTTGCCGAACCAGAGTTCCCGCCGCCACCTCCTGAACAGCCGGCGATAGCCGAGGAAGCACCCGCGGCCTATGAGGCCGCCGCCGAGCCTGCACCGGAGGTGGCGACGCCCGAGCCGATGGCACCTCCGCAAGAGGAAGTCCCAGCCGAACCAGTATTCATCGAAGAGCAAGCTGCGCCACCACCGCCGCCACCCTCGCCGCCGGCACCCGAATTCGGGCGGACCATGATGTTCCGACTGACCGACATTGCCCAACCTGTTCTGAGCGACGAGATGGCCCCAGCACCCGCGGCAGCCGAGCAAGAGGCAGCCGAAGTGACTGCGGAAGCTGCTGCCACTGCGCCCGCTGAGCCCGAGGGGCCGCCGGTCTCAGCAGCGTCGCTCGACAGCTACTCACTGAGCGAAGCGGCGGCAGGTCACGTGCGGTTTGCGGCGCGTGAAGAGGAAGCCCCTGCGGTCTCGGCTGCCGAGGAAGTCCCTGCGGTCACGCCTGCCGAGGAAGCCCCTGCGGTCTCGGCTGCCGAGGAAGCCCCTGCGGTCTCGGCTGCCGAGGAAGTTGCCCCTCCCGCCGTAGAAGAGGGTGTTGCCGCGCCCGCAGAAATTAGCGCTGCTGCCGCGGCTCCTGCTGCTCCGGCCATCGATCCTTCGCACGTCTATACGATCGTTCAAATGGTCGTCACCAAGATGTCTCCACGGATGGGCCCTCAGGCAGTAGCGGAATTGGCTAAATGCTTAGCCGACGAGATCAACGCTGAACTCAACGCTTCCTCGCCGCCGAACGCTTGATAGACTTGCCGAAACTCAGCATCGATCCAGTCAAAGGAACGCGACAGGCCGGCGCAAAGAAATCAGATCCTTCTCCGGCGCCGCGAGATACAGGATGACATGTGATTCTCAGCGCAGCGAAGAACCTGCTGGCAAATGAAACCATCAGTCGCGCTGTGTTTGACGGATTCTCGGTCGAAAGCTATAGTTGATTGGTTAAGACTCTTTCGACTGCGTATCGTGAAGCGCGCTAGAGATCGGTCGCCCCCGTCGGCTAGGACTCGGCTGAAGAAAGGCAAGATTGGAACTCGAACTCGAAATCCCCAAAGTTTATTCGCCGGAAGCTATCGAGCCGCGGTGGGCGCGTCAGTGGGTCGAACAGAATCTGTACCGGCCCAGTGATGACGCGTCGCGCCCGCCATTCTCACTGGTGATCCCCCCGCCCAACATCACCGGCTCACTCCATATGGGCCACATGCTGGAACACACCGAGATTGATATTCTCATGCGATGGCACCGCATGCGGGGGGAGAACGTGCTGTGGCTTCCGGGGACCGACCACGCGTCGATCGCGACGCAGATGATCGTCGAGCGCGAGCTTGGCCGCGAGTCGTTGCCCAATCTCGAGCCGGGGCCGGAGACGCAACGCCAATGGCAAAAGGAAGGCCAGCGGCTGCGGCGGGCAATGGGGCCGGATAAATTCATCGAGCGCTGCTGGCAATGGAAGGAGGCCAACGGCGGGACGATCCGCGAACAAATGGAGCGGATGGGCGCCTCATGCGACTGGACTCGCGATCGGTTCACCATGGATCCACCCTACACGCGCGCCGTGGTGGAAGTCTTCGTACGGCTGTACGAAGAGGGCCTCATTTATCGTGGAAAATATATTGTCAACTGGTGCCCTCGTTGCGGGACCGCCGTCTCAGACCTCGAGGTCGTGCACGAAGAGCGACAAGGGAAACTCTGGTACATTCGCTATCCGTTTGCGGACGGCGAGGGACATCTTGTCGTGGCTACGACGCGGCCGGAAACAATGCTGGGCGATACCGCCGTGGCCGTGAACCCTGCGGACTCTCGCTACCAGGCAGCGGTGGGCCGCCATGTGATTCTGCCGCTGCTCAATCGCAAAATTCCGGTCGTGGCTGACGATTTCGTCGATCCGAAGTTCGGGACGGGCGCGGTGAAGGTAACGCCCGCTCACGATCCCAACGATTTTGAAATTGCCGAGCGGCATAAGCTCGCTCGTCTGGAAGTGATCGACGCGGAAGCGCGCATGACGGCGGAGGCCGGTCCCTACAAGGGCCTCGATCGCTTCGACGCCCGCCACGCGGTGCTCTCCGATCTACGCCAGCAGGCTTTACTGGAAAAGACCGAGGACTATCAGCTCAGCGTGGGGATCTGCCAACGATGCCATTCCACCATTGAGCCGCGGCTCTCTACCCAGTGGTTTATGAAGATGAAACCGCTGGCCGCGCCTGCCATTCAAGTTGTCGAGGATGAGAGAATCCAGATCATCCCCGCCCACTACCGCAAGATTTATCTCGATTGGATGGGAAAAATCTATGACTGGTGCGTCTCGCGCCAGCTCTGGTGGGGACACCGCATTCCCGCCTGGTATTGCGACGCATGCGGCGAAGTGATGGTGGCTCGCGCGGCGCCCACGGCTTGCGCCAAGTGCGGCGGCAGCTCATTGCGCGCCGAAACCGACGTGTTGGACACCTGGTTTAGCTCGGCGCTGTGGCCCTTCGCGACCCTGGGTTGGCCCGACGACACACCGGACCTCCGCCGCTTTTATCCTCAGAACCTGATGATCATGGGGTTCGACATTCTGTTTTTCTGGGGCGCGCGGATGATCATGATGGGCATGAAATTCATGAACGATGTGCCTTTCCGCGAGCTTTACATCCACGCGTTGGTCCGTGACCCGGAACGGCAGAAGATGTCGAAGACCAAGGGCAACGTGATCGATCCCATCGAGATCACGGCGAAATACGGGACGGACGCGGTGCGCTTCGCTCTCGCCATCAGCGCGGCGCCGGGCACCGACATCGTGGTCAGCCCGGAAAAGTTTGATTCGTACCGCGCCTTCGCCAACAAGATCTGGAATGCGGGCCGCTTCATCTTGATGAATTTCCGCAAGCTGCCCGAGGCAACGCAGACCCAAATCACAACTTCGCTTCAGCCCCTGCCGGGTTTGGGTTTGGACGCGGCCGCGGCGCCCGAACATCAGGCGCTGGCGGACCGCTGGATCTTCTCGCGACTGCTCACCATCACACGCGAGGTGAATGAGTCTCTAAGCCAGTTCCGGTTCCACGAGGCGGCCGACTGCGTGTACCACTTTTTCTGGCACGAATTCTGCGATTGGTACCTCGAGTGGGTGAAGCCCGAGATTACGAAAACCGGTGGCGAGCCGGCGTTGGCGACATGGATGAACCTGACGCGGGTTTTTGAGGCAGCGCTCCATTTGCTCCACCCATTTATGCCGTTCATTACCGAAGAACTGTGGCACGAGCTTTCACGCCGTTCACGAGAAGAATCCATTTCGCTCGCCGCGTTCGATCTGGTCAGCGAGCGCGTGGCAGACCCCATCTCCGAAAAGCAGTTTGAGACCGTGCAAGAGTTGATCGTCGCGGCGCGCAATGCCAAGGCCGAAATGGGGCTGCAAAAACAAAAGCCGAGCGCTCAAGTGGCTTGCGAAGACCTGCGGATACTCGAGCTGTTCCGCACCCATCTCGATGCGATTCACCGGCTGGCCGGACTTCAGGCGACGAATTTCCTCCATGGCCGGCTCGCTCCTACGACGCCCGGCGTGCGCAGGATCGGCGCGGACATCGACCTTCGCGTGTTTCAGGAGCAGGCGATTGATTCCGGGGCTGACCGCGCGCGCCTCGAGCGAGACCAGGCAAAGCTCGAGCAGCAGCTCGCGGCGCTTGAACAGCAACTTGCAAAAGATGACTTTGTGACGCGCGCCCCGGCGGAAGTGGTGCGCTCGACACGAAAACGCCGGGATGATCTGAGAGCGCAGCTCCATCGAGTGATCGAATCCTTGGAGATGCTTCCGCCTAGCGAACTCTCTTATCATCCTTGACGGTTTGACCTTCATACTTAAGGACGATGCTTCACCCTGTTACCGACCGAAGAGTCGACAAACTGATTCACCTGCTGGTGAAGAACGCGACCGTAGTTGTGCCTGGCCCCAAGATCGCCTCCCAGATTGGGGTCACGCGCTCGACAGTGTGGATGTATATTGAGAAACTTCGGTCGCTCGGCGTCGAAATCAAAGGGCACCACTCGAGCGGCTACCAACTCCGCACGCTGCCGGACATTCTGGCTCCCAGCCTCATTCGGACCGAGCTGGGCGAGAACGAAATCGGGCATAAGATCGTTCATTATTTCCGAATCGAATCGACCAACGACGTGGCCCTAGCACTCGCAGCACAGGGTGCGGAGCACGGAACCGTGGTGCTGGCAGAGGAACAAACCGCCGGCCGCGGCCGCTTCGGGCGCACGTGGTTCTCCGAAAAATCCAGCGGCATCTACGTTTCCGTTGTCCTTCGGCCTGACCTTCCTCCGGCCGCTGCACCCGCTCTCACGCTGCTGGCCGGCGTTGCGGCGCATCGCGCCATCACGGCCGCCGCCGGCCTGGCCGCTGACATTCGATGGCCGAACGACTTGCTGGTGAACGGCAAGAAAGTGTGTGGCATTTTGACGGAAATGAGCGCGGAGCTGGGCCGACTGCACTACGTGGTGCTTGGAATCGGCATCAATGTGAACCAGCAGACGATGCCTGCGGAAATCGAATCCGCCGCCACCTCGTTGCGCCTGGAGGGCGGACGATTCTATTCTCGTCAACAAATCCTGGTGAGCCTTTTGAAAGAGCTGGATAAGTATTACCGAGCTTTTCTCGATCGAGGCACTGAGCCAATCATCCGCGCGTGGGCGGAGGCGTCGAGTTACGCGGCGGGCAAGAAAATCCGCGTGCATTCGAGAAACGGCGATTTTGAGGCCGTTACGGTAGGGCTCGCCTCCGACGGTTCGCTGCGTATCCGCCGCGAGAATGGCCTTGAGGAATCGTTGGTCGCGGGAGAGATTGCGGAAGTAAAATAGAAAAGGCTGTCAGCAGTCGGCCCTCAGCGATCAGCTCAGAACGAGCGAGGCCACTGGCTGATGACTTGTCCGTCTCTCCTCAACGCAAGCACGATTCGCCTCTGGATATGGAGATGGTCGATACGAATAACATGCTTCTCGTGATCGACGTTGGGAACACCAACACCGTCCTCGGTGTCTTCAGGGAGGCGGAACTCCTCGCCCAGTGGCGACTGACTACCAACCGCGCGCAGACCGCGGACGAATACGGAATCCTGATTCGCAACCTGTTTTCGCTCGACGGAATTCGGGCGGAGGGGATTTCCGGAATTATGATCGCGAGTGTTGTTCCGCCGCTTAACACCCTGCTCGAGGAAATGGCGCAGAAGTATTTTCACCTCAGAGCACTTTTCCTCGGTCCGGGCGTGCGGACCGGCATGGCCATTCACTATGAAAATCCCCAGGACGTGGGCGCCGACCGCATCGCCAACGGCGTGGCCGCGTTTGAGAAATACGGGGGGCCGTGCGTCATCGTCGATTTCGGCACAGCCATCACCTTCGACGTAATATCGGAAAAAGGAGAATACCTGGGAGGGGTGATCGCGCCGGGCGTCGGGATTTCCTCCGAGGCGCTTTTTCAGCGGGCCGCGCGACTTCAGCGGGTGGAGATCCGTGAGCCTCATCACGTCATCGGAACCAACACCGTCGCCAGCATGCAATCAGGGCTCTTCTACGGTGCGGTCGGCTTGGTGGATGGCATCCTGGACCGCCTCTTCGGTGAACTAGGGAAGAAAACCAAAGTGATTGCCACGGGCGGCCAGGCTTCGCTGGTGGCCGCAGCGTCGAAATACAAACCGCCGGTCGATTTCGCTTTGACCCTTGAAGGACTCAGAATTATTTACGAGCGAAACATGGGAAACAGGAGTCAGGAGTCAGGAGCCAGAAGCCAGAAATGAGAAGACAGAGCTCGGGCGCCAGAGCATAGCTAAGAGGATACAGATCCCGCACATTGTCAATTCAACCCTGTCCTGCTTGCTTCCATGCCAATACTGGCTTCTGACTCCTGACTCGGTCATTTGCCGTGGAAAACTATTTCAATTACTTCACCGAAATCGAGGAGTGCTTCCGCCGGTGTCGTGGCACACCCACATTGCTTTCCACCCTCGACTGGGCTCTGATCGAATCCTGGAAGGAAAGCGGAATCCCGCTCGAAGCGGTTTTGAACGGGGTCGAACGCGCATTTCAGAAGTTTCAAAAGCGCCGCAAGCCGTTCCGCAAGGTCAACGGACTCGCGTACTGCTCGCAGGAAGTCTTCGCTGCGGCCGAGGAATTGAACGCCGCGCTGGTGGAAAGCGGCGCACGCACGCCGGGCCCATCCCACTGCGAAGCTCCCTTCTCGGTTGAAGAGGTTCGCGCTTACCTCAACCGAAACGCCGATGCCCTGGAAAAGACGTCGCGGGTTTGCGAGAAGAACGAACAATCCGTCCTCGCCCAAGACTTGCAGGCATGCGCGGCGGCAGTGCGCGAAATTTCTTCGCGCGAGGATTGGGTGGCGGACTGGCAAGGGCTGGAGACGGAACTATCGGCCATCGAGGACAAGTTGACCGCGGCGCTGACGCGAGGCACGCCGGTGGAGCGGCTGGCCCAACACCGGCGCGAAGTGGATTCTGGCCTCGCGAGCGCACGCCAAAGAATGACGGCGGCACAAATCGAATCTCTGGAGCGTCAGTTCCTGAAAAAGAGACTGTTTGAACATTACGGCGTTCCTCGACTGAGTTTGTTCTATCTATAGTTTGTCCCTTGTCCTTAGTCCTTGGTCCTCCGTCAAGTTTTGCGGCGCTGGGCCAACGCGACATATAACGGACAGGGGACAAGGGACTAAGGACAGAGGACGCCGTTGTCGTTTCAATTCACCGCAGAAAAACTCGTTTACGGTGGCGATGCTCTGGGTCACCATCAAGGCCGGGCGGTCCTGGTCCCACGAGCGCTGCCCGGCGAGCGCCTCGAAGTGGAAGAGTTGCGCACGGCCAAAGGCGTGGTTCATGCGCGCCCGTTGCGAGTGGTGGCACCTGCGCCCGAGCGTGTCGATCCGCCGTGTCCGTATTTCGGGCGCTGCGGTGGCTGCCAGTATCAACACTTTAACGCCGAGCATCAAATCGCGGCCAAGCGGGAGATTCTCCGCGAGACATTGCGCCGCATTGGAAAGATCACGTGGGATTCCGAGATTCGAGCGCACGCTTCCCATCCCTGGAACTATCGCAATCAGGCGCAATTCAAAATCGTGCGCCAAGCAAGTGGCGAGGTTGCGCTGGGATTTTTTGAAGCGGAATCTCACAAGCTCTGTCCCATCGACGCCTGCCTGATCCTTTCGCCGCGGCTCAACGAGATCCTTACCGAGCTGCGAAAACCGGAATGGACGAAGCGCTTGGCTAGCTTCAATGAAATCGAACTGCTCGCCGATGACCGCGACGAGCGGGTTATGGTCACTCTGCACGGAAGTCCCAATGACGAACGCGCTGAGACCTTAGCTGAAGATTTTCTGGCGCGACTGCCCGGTGTGGTCAGTGTGGCTAGCAAGGCTGGCGATGGGTGGCGTGTTCACGGCGCATCGGCGCTGGAGTATGGCGTCGGTGAGTTCACCTACCGAGTCAGCCCGACGTCCTTCTTTCAGGCATCACGATTCTTACTTCGCACACTTGTGGAAACCGCAACGGTCACCGAGAAGGGAGAGCTCGCGCTCGATCTCTTTGCCGGAGTCGGCTTGTTGACCCTCCCTTTGGCTCGTCGCTTTGACGAGGTGATAGCCGTGGAAGCCCACGCACCGGCCGCTCAAGACCTCGCCGCCAACGCAACGTCGCACTCGCTTGGCAATGTCCGCGTCGTGGCGGAGTCCGCTTTCGACTTTCTGCGACGGTTTGCACGCGCCGGGCCGGACTTGGTGGTGCTTGATCCGCCCCGCGCCGGCGTGGGATCTTCCACCCTCAAATTCATCGCCGCGCTGCGGCCTCGACAAATCCATTACGTGAGTTGCCATCCTCCCACGCTGGCGCGCGACCTTGGCTTCCTCCTCGCGCAGGGCTTCGCGTTGGCATCAGTTGAATTGTTTGACTTCTTTCCGCAGACCTTCCACATGGAGTGCTTGGCGAGACTCACGCCGCGCCGGTAATCCTCCAAGAGGGTTCCTGCGGCTTCTCCGAGCGCTTCTCCTACTGGTCCACTACTTCGCCATGAGCCCATTTGCCACTCGTGGTAATATCTTGCCCACACAGGCCGTGAACGATCGCCCTTTCATCGGGTGCATTTGTGGACTCCGAGAGCGAAGCAATACGACCGGTCAGAAGCCCGCTGCTTTACATTGCGAGTTCCTTCGCGCTTGGGATACTCCTGGTTCATCCTGAACAAAAGCCTTTGGGTCAGGTCATCGGAGATATTAGCCTGCTTCTCGTTTCGGCGGGGGTTTGTTTCCTCGCCGGCTTGGTCATGCTCCGGTCGGAATGGCCAAAGGTTTCAGCCTTACTGGCGCTGGCCGGTTTTGTGGTTGCTGGCTCGGCCAGTTCATTTCTGTTTGAAGCTCGATTTCCGCCGAATCACGTCCGTCACCTGGCGACTTCGGGAATCGATCTCACCGACCCGATCCGTTTGGAAGGCGTCCTCGTTTCGACGCCCCTTCGCACTCCCTACGGATTGCAGTTTGATATCGAAACGAAGGGGGTCGAGGTCGCGCGCCGCAGAACCAGCGTCACGACTCGTCCTGCGGAAGGCAAGGTTCGCCTTCGGCTGGAGACTTCGAACGACCCGGCAGCGTGGTCAGAAATGGAGTCGCTACACCTCCAATACGGCGACAGGATCCGCGCCTTCGCTCGCCTTCGTCACCCTAAGAACTATCGAAACCCTGGCAGCTTTGATTTTCGTTGGTGGATGAAATCCATCGAAGACATTTATTGGGACGGGACGATCAAGAGCCCGCTTCTGCTGGAAAAGTTGCCCGGGACTTCCGGAGCTGGACTCGCCCGCATGTTGGAGAAAGCTCGCCAACGCTTGATTGATGCGATTGACGTTCTCTATCCACCTTGGTCGAACAACATGCGCGACGGAGCCGTGCTCAAAGCGGTTTTGCTCGGTGAGCGAGCTTCTCTTGATTCCGAGACCATCGAGGGTTTCCGTAGCAGTGGGCTCTATCACCTGCTGGTGATCGCCGGCCTTCATATCGGCTTGCTGGCATTGATTGCGAACTTCCTGCTGCGTCTTCTGCCATTGAGTGCAACTTGGCGATCCGTATGGTTGCTGATATTTCTGGTCGCGTATGCCGCACTGGTGGAACAGCGAACCGCAACCCTCCGCGCCACGGTGATGATTGTTGCCTATCTGGTGGCGCGACTGCTTTATCGCGAACGCGTGCTTCTGAATGCCATTGGGCTCGCGGCGCTGGTGTTGCTGCTCCATCGTCCGGCATGGCTGCTGGAATCCGGTTTCCAGCTCTCGTTTTCGGCGGTGCTGTTGATTGCCGGACTCGCGGCGCCGGTTCTGATGCGCACGATAGAACCTTATCGCCGCGCTCTATGGAAAATTGACGACATCAACCCGGATATTCATTTCAGACCTCACCAGGCACAGTTCCGCCTGGATGTTCGGGCTTTGATTGGCGTGCTAAAACGGCGCGAAGGATTCATGGACCGGCATCCCGCGCTTGCGTCGTGCGCTGTGACGGTACCAATTCGGTTGGCCTTATGGACTGCGAATATTTTGTTGTTTTCCGCGATCCTCCAAGTGGGCCTGCTTCTACCCATGGCGGAAACGTTCCATCGGGTCACAATTGCCGGCATCGGGCTGAACGCCTTGGCAATCCCTGTGATGGTAGCTCTTCTGGTCACGGCAGTTCCGACCGTTGTTCTGGCGACGTTCGCCTCCTCACTGGCGGTCTGGCCTTCGAAAGCAGTGGCTTTAATTCTGAAGGTCCTTTTCGCCCTGACTGAAGTTCCAAGCCTCGCACATTGGCTGTCGTTCCGCATTCCCGAGCCTCCCGCGTGGGTGGCTCTTGGTTTTGCTTTGTCGGCGATCATCGCGGCTGTCACGCTGGCAAAGCGGCCCCGCGTTTCTTGGATTCCTCTCATCGGCATGGTCTTCTTTGCCCTCCTGATTTCCGTTCATCCTTTTGCTCTGCGACTTTCCAGCGGCGTCCTGGAACTTACGGCACTTGATTGCGGCGGCGGTGATGCCGTTTTTGTTGTCCTGCCGGATCGGACGACGATGCTGATTGATGCCGGAGGAAGCCGAACCCGCAACACGCGTGAAGGCGCATCTCAGGGACGGCGCTGGGACCCGGGAGAAGACATCATCTCGCCTTACTTATGGTCGCGCGGCATCCAGAAGATCGATATCGTCGTGGTGAGCGACGCCCGAGAAGACGTGAGCGGCCTTCTGGCCATATTTCGCAACTTTCGTGTTGGCGAAGTATGGCGGGGCGGGAATTCGTTCACTCCTGCCAACTTGGGATTGATGGAAGCAATCCAGCGTCTGGGGATTCGGATTCGAGAGATGACCGCCGACGACATAGTGACTCGCGGAACCACATCGATTCAGGTGCTGAGCCCGGCCCGCGGGAGTGGCATGCTGTCAGCCTCCGGCTCCGTGGGCGATGGTCCCCTTGTATTGCGAATCTCGGACCAAGGCACGAGCGCACTGTTGCTCGGCGATTCCAGCGCGAAATTAGAAAGAGAGTTGGCGGGTTCATCTTTCCCGCTCGAAAGTCAAGTGCTGAAGGTGGCGCGTCAAGGCTCGAAAACATCTTCAACCCGAGAGTTTCTAAGCCGAGTGTTGCCGCAGGTGGCATTGGTGAGCGCGGAAGGTGACGGACGCGGAGAGCCTAGCCACGAGATGCTCGGAGGTCTTCGGTCTATCGGCGCACGGGTGTACAGGACGGATCTCAGCGGCGCGGTCACCGTAGTCATGGACGGCGGATCGATCGGGGTTCACACGTACGGCGCTGCGCCAGATGATTGAGTCGCCGCTCCCGGGTCTGGCGCGGGCCTTCTCAGGGTGGTGTAGAGGTTGCCTGAAACGTGGGCGCCGAACAGCGTTACCGCGGAGGAAATGTAAAGCCATGTCATCAACGCCACGACCGCGCCGATCGACCCGTACACGTGGCTGTAATTGAAACGAGGCAGGAGCAGCGTGAACATCGTGCGCGCGCCTTCCCAAAATATCGCCGTGAGAAAGGCGCTGGGCAGCACGTGCCGAGTCTTCAGTTGCCGGTTGGGCAGCCGCCGGAAGAGAAGCGTGAAGATACTCAACGTCATTGCAAACGTCGTGGCGGCAAAAAGGATCTGATAAGTGAACTCGGTCAGGGCAGGAGCCGGATGGAGTTCCGCCCATCGATAGAATTTACCCTGAATATAAAAGTTCCAGCCGACCAAGCCGGTGTACACGGAAACAAAAAGCGCGAAGAGCAACGCCATCTCCAAGGCAAGCAGATAGCTTCTCCACCACGGTCTGGTTTCCTCCACTCCCCAAGCGCGGTTCAGCGCTTTCTCCAGGGGCCGGAATATTCCTGAAGCGCTCCACAGGAGAATCGCGAACGAAATCACGGTGACGCGGCCAAAACCCTCCGAGATCTTCACCAGTTCGCGCATGATGAAATCGGGCTTCATCGGTAGAAAGCCTTGCAAGACGACCGTGAGATCGCCGCTGAGTTCAAAGTGTCGGATGTAAATCCCGCTGAGACTCACCAGTAGAAGCATCATGGGGAAGATCGACAGCAGGCCGAAGTAGGCGATCGAGGCCGAAACGGTCAACGAGTCTTCCTCAAAGAAGGTCACTAACGACCGGTCGAGGACTTCACGCGCGCGGCGCCACCGGCCGGCCCGCTTCTCCAGCTTTCCGGCCGGAATTGAGTTGGTATCGACCGAAGGCACGTCTTCCATTTCGGTCCGTGGGATCGGCGAATCACTCTTACCCCAACTTGCGTTCGCCTGAGTTATCATAATCTGAGGCGGGCTGAAGTGAAAGCTTCATGCGGATTTTCCCGCCGCGAGGAAAAGGTGGCCACGCAATCCGAGATCTTTGAAGAGAATCGCAAGGTGCGACGCCTCCAAATTGTCGTCGACCTGGTGATGAACGTTCTGTCTCAATCGGAAATCTCCGTGGAAGAAGCCTCGGAGCTCGTAGGCGCAACGCGCGAGTTCGCTCTCAGCCTGTTTCCCGACAAGGAACAAACCTACGACCTCATCTACAAGCCACGTTTTCAACGGCTGATGGCCGAGAAATACAGAATGGTTTGAGCGTCGCACCTGGGGCAAGAATCTCAGTGCACAGGAGCCTGCATCATTGGCGCCGATGACACCGACTTCAAATTCGCGGTGATCGTGCCGACCGAAACCGTCAATCTCAGACGGAGCGGCAAGTGTTGCTCGTCATCGCTAAACCAAACGAGCAGTCTCCCCTTCCTCTTGTACAACGATCCGAAAATTTTCGGCTCAACACGGATGGCCCTGCGGCTGCCGAGCGCCGTCTGAAGCTGGTCTTCCGCCTGGACTTCTACCACGACTGCCTGCGTCTCCCCGCCGTCATTGACGGCGAGCCGAATCTCCTGGCCGACGTGCAGGGGCTGGCGTCGCATGAAATAGAAAGCGGTTACCATGTCCTCCGCGCAAGGCGGGAGTGTGTGTTCGATGTGCTTGGGAGGAGCGTTCGGCGCGTTCAGGTCACGCTCGTCCACCACGGCTACGCCCTGTTCGCTGTTGAAGGCGATTTCCATCTCCCGGTGCCGGCTCCCTTCGCTGACCTTTTTTGAGATCCTCCGCGAACACAGCGTTTGCGGATTGAAAAACGAATGGTACTCATCCTGAACTTTGTAGAGGAGTGACGCGACGCCCTGCGACCGGGCGCTGGTGATGATTTCCGATGGGCCATCCTGGTCAGTGCCTGCGAGTCTCGCCACGATTTTTCCGGCAGTGAAGACGGACCAGTCCACCTCGTAGGTCAGCGTTTCTGCCGCAGCGAAGGGTTGCGGGCCCGACGCCTGCGCGTGACCGGGGTTCAGGCCCGGTGCGACAAGGGCAGCGAGAATGGCGCCAAGGACCTCGACGAGCCGAACTTTCATAACTGATGTTTGGACGCGAAACCGCATCCTGGAGCGGCCTGGGCAATTTATCGCAATTTCATCTTCGCGGCCAGAAAAACCAACCCAACGATGTAACCGAGAGCCGCCTCGTATTCGCGATTATTACGGTAGCGCTTCCATTGGAATCTCTCTCGGGCGGAAGCGCTCGTATCTCTCCCAGCGCGACGAAGAAAAGTGGGGAAGAACAGCGGCACGGAACCGGCGTATCGTTCGTACTCTCCACCGAATTGCCGTTGCAACTCTTCCTCTTCTCGGCGCATGACGGGCGCGTAGATCAGGAGAAAGAAAACCAGGAACGCCAGGCCCAGAGTCCATGACGCGGCCGCTATCGCAAAGCCCGAGCCCATCACGAAACTGCCAAGGTAAAGCGGGTTGCGCATGTACCGGTAAGGCCCGTGCGTCGCGAGTTTCTGCCCTTTCTCAAGATAGCCTGCCGCGGAGCCCCGCAAAAGAAGCCCGACCAGCGCCACGGCCGCTCCGCCCACGAGAAACCGGGGTGTGGGTTGCGACAAAATGACGAGGGCAATGGCCATCGCAAACCCCAGCGGCACTCGCCATCGGGCCGCCCAGGCGGCATAGTTCTTATCCATGCGTCCTCGCCCCGAATTGCCGGAGCCTTGCTAAGCGCTCGCGAGTGGCGGCGAGCACCGCCTCAACGCTGACGCCTTCAATGTACCGCGCGGCTCGCACTCTGCGCGCGGACCGTTCCCGGCCGCCGTTCGTGATAACCACGTCCTCCGAAAGAAAAGGGCCGTTGCGTTCAGCGGTGTTCAGCGGGTCGGTTGTTGCGAAGATTGCCACGATGGGCGTCCCAACCGCAGCCGCAAGGTGCAAAGGCCCTGTATCTCCTCCGATGAACAGCCGGGCTCGTCTGGCCAGCGCAATGAACTGCACGAGCGTCGAGGGAAAATAATGCGCCTCAGCCGAGCCTGATAAGCGAATGATCTCATGAATCAAACGCTCCTCCTCCGGAGAACCGGTCAAGAAAATCTTGCTGCCCACCTCCAGCGCAAGCCGGCGGATGAGTTCCGCAAAGTTTTCCGGCGCCCAGCGCTTGGATTGCCATCCGCCGCCGGGATTGACCACGATGTACTCCTTAGCTCCAAATGAAGCCAAACGCCCGGCGACGTAGCCGTCATCGGCCTCCGTTCGCAGCAGGGGAAACTCCCACTGATCGACTTCCGGGGTGCGGACGCCCAGCGGTTCAACCAGCGCGAAGTTCCACTCGATGACGTGATGGCGGCCGTGCGGCGCCACTCGCTCATCGTAGAAAATTCCCGCGGCCGGCTCGCGCAGCCAGTTCGCCGCAAAACCCAGTCTATATCTCGATCGGCTGAGCCAGGCAATGACTGCGGACTTGTAAAGCCCTTGGAAATCGACCGCCGTGTCGTAGGCGGCCTCACGCAGCGATGCCACGCCCAGTCGAACCTCCTGAAGAGTAGCCAGCGAAACCAACCTCTTTCGCCAGCCGAGCGTATCCAGCCCGATCACACGCCGCACATAGGGATTTCCCTGGAGCAAAACGGCGAAACGCTTCTCGACAACCCAATCAATCTCAGCTTCGGGAAAAGTCTTGGCCAGCCACGACACGGCAGGCAGAGCGTGTACGATGTCCCCGATCGAGCTCAGACGTATGATGAGGAAACGCATCCGGTATTCTAAACTTGAGGATCGCAGATCGGAAGGCCGGTGTTCAATAGTAGGTTGCCACATCTTATGTAGTATTCACTATCCTGCCGAGCTATAAGCCCTATGGTCTCGGAATTCGGAAATCGCTTTCCCCCGCCGTTTCCCTGGCGTCTCTTTCCCTAATCACAAATAGTCCCTGTCCGTTTCGCCGCTCGCCGGTTAGCCCTTGCCGCTGTTTTTCCCCCAAATCCCTAATCCCGACCCCCTCATTCCCCGTTCCTGGGCGCCTGCCCTTATCCCTCTTATTAAATCATACTAAATCGGATATTGCGCTTCGTAGACATTCGGACCGCCCTAAGAAGCCTGAGATCAAACCCATTCGAAGCCAATGTAGAGCTTCAACAATGGCTCCGCATTGGGGATCGTCCTAGATGGAACTCCTGTATTTTCAATCGAATGATGGCGTCGAACCGCATCTTCGCTTTTTCTTCACGACGAATGGCTTCGAACCGAATTTTTGGCTTCGAACCAAATCGACTTTCCTTTATTTTCAACAACATGGTGGCTTCGAACCGCATTTTTGCACATTTTTTTGACCCGGCGCGCCCACAGTGTTCTTTTGGCCGCTCCGCGCACTGCTATACGCCAAGTTACGATAATCGATTCTGGTGAATACCCCTTCCAACAACAAATCCGCCATAGCCCCGACTCCCCGCTCCTGCCCTCCCTTCCCCAGGGCGGCACGCGGTCACGCCGCTCTCCGGGAACAAGTCTCTCATGATTCTCAATTGCAGCATATTTCGAGTTTCGAATTTCGAGTTTCGATTCTCCAGTTTCGAACCGCGGCGCCGCGCGCCAAGGCTCGCGGTAGTCAGTGTCTACTTCCTGAGAAATGGCATCGCAAACTCCAGGGGATTCTTCTGGCAGTTCTCCGAGCGACAGTGGCCCGCTCCAAGACATCGCGACGGGCAACTGACCACGGACAACGGACACTGCTCTTCTGACTCCAGACTCCTGGGTCCTGATTCCTACTTTTTGTCTTCTTTCTTCTTCCGCAGGCGGAAGCGCGGAGAAGAACGGTACTACGCGCATGAGTTAAAGCTGAAATGAGTATAGCTCTGCGTTATTGTTTGTCAAGTAAATTCTGGCGGAAATATCCTGCTCCGCTCAGCCGCAGTCGTAGGGCCGGGTCCGTAACGAAGAGTTTCAAGTCCGGAGACTCTGCGGCTTCTTGTCGCCATCCCCTGCCCTCTTGACCCCTTCCCATAAATATGGGAATATCAAAACATGAAAACCACGCTGGAGATCCCAGATGCCATCTTTCGCCGCGCGAAGTCCGTGGCGGCCGAGCGCGGAATACCGCTCCGTGAATTGGTGACGGAAGCGGTGAAGGACAAGCTGGCCGCGAATGCCAAGACAGGCGAAAAACCTTGGGTTAAACTCATGGGCAAGCTGAAGCACTTGCACAAAGAGAACGAACGCATCAACCGTCTCATTGAAGCGGATTTCGAGAAAATCGACACGGAGATGTGGCGTTGATTCTGGACACGAACGCTTTGTCCGCCGCTGCGGAACGCGAGCCCGCCGCGCTGGAGGTGGTTGCCAACGCTGAGCGAATAGCGGTTCCGGTGATCGTCTTGGGAGAATATCGGCTCGGAATCGCTCAGTCCCGGCACCGAACCCATTACGAGCACTGGCTTGGGGAGTGGATCACAGCGGTGACTATCCTGCCTATCGATGTGGAGACCGCACAGCACTACGCAGCCATTGGCCTGGAGTTGAAAGTAATGGGCAGGTCGATTCCCACTAACGACCTTTGGATCGCAGCCCTTTGCCGGCAACATGCCCTCCCGCTTTTGAGCCGTGATCGGCATTTCGATGTGGTCAGGGGCATCCAGCGGATCGGCTGGTGACTCAGAAGCTTCGAAAGAATCCCTGAAAAGAGAAAGAATCTCTCGTGAAGGCGCAAAGACGCAGAGGTCCGTAAAAGACCGATTGGATGTGCGCGCGATATTTCTTGGCGCCTTAGCGTCTTTGCGTGAGCTTGTTTGTTCTTTCCTCGGTTCTGATCGGTCACTGTTGCGATCTCTCCGGTATCCAGGAACACTGTGCCGTGCAGGACGCAGCCGCTGTTTCGCCAGCCTGTTAGACAGCTTTTAGTCCCTGCCAAATCGCTTCACAATTTCAGCGAGGACATCGCGCGTTGAATGCGTCTTGGCGTCGCCGACGATGCGAACCTCGCCGCCCAGGGCCTTCATCACTTCGCGCTCGGGGACTGTCTGCTCGGTGTAGTCGGTACCTTTGCAATGAACATGAGGCCGCAGGTCGCGCAGAACAGGCTCGGCGGTGAGGTCATCAAAAATCACAACGTGGTCCACGCACTCGATTGCCGCCACCAACTCCGCGCGCGCTTCGGCGGGAAGCAAAGGCCGGCCTTCGCCTTTCAGGTCTCGAACGGACCGGTCACTGTTTATTCCCACCACGAGCACATCGCCCTGCTCCTTCGCTCCCTGGAGATAGCGAACGTGCCCAACGTGGAGCAAGTCAAAACATCCGTTGGCAAAAACGATGCGCTTCCCTTCCCGGCGCCAACGCTCGCCCCGGCGGGAAAGTTCGGCGCGTGCAACCAGCTTATCGCTCACGCGTTGCGAATGGCCTCCTCGAGCTCCTGTCGCGTCACCGTCGCGGTGCCGCGCTTCATCACCACCAAACCTCCCGCGCAATTGGCGAGCTGAGCCGCGTTGAAGAAATTTGCGCCCGCCGCCAGCGCCAGCGTGAATGCCGCAATCACCGTATCGCCCGCGCCCGTAACGTCCGCCACTTCGTCGGTGCCGAAGATTGGGATGTGCCGGGGTTTCGAGCGCGGCTCGAACAGGACCATCCCGTCGCGGCCACGCGTGACGAGCAGCGCCTGGAATCGCTGCCGCTGAAGCGCCTTCTGGCCGAGTTGATGAAGGAGCTCGATGTTATTCCCGATGCGCTTCCCAAACGCCGCCTCGAGTTCCGGCTCGTTGGGCGTTGCCGCCGTCAGGCGCGAGTATTTCAGCAGGTCGTAACGCGAATCGACCGTGATGGCGAGCGCGCGGCGGCCGGCGCGCCGTCGCAGAAACTCAACTTCACGATGGTCGGTCGAGCCAAAACCATAGTCGGAGGCCAACAAGGCGGAGGCTTTCGCGAGCAGAGGCACGACGCTCTCGCTGAAACGCCGGCGAAACTTCGGGCTGACCGGCTCGGGCGGCTCGCGATCGACGCGGACAATCTGCTGGCGTTGCCAGTGAGAGAGACCGCCGAGGACGCGCGATTTGGTGGGCGTCCGGTAGCCCCGCACGCGGAGCACGCGCCGAGTGGAGACACCCTTTTGCCGAAAATAGCGAAGCAGCGCCTCACCTGATTCGTCGTCGCCGATTCCGCCCACCAGCATTACTTGCGCGCCCAAATCCGCGAGGTTGTTGGCGGCGTTGGCGCCGCCGCCCGGGACAATCTGCCTCTCGCGCTCCTTCAAAATCAGCACCGGCGCTTCGCGGGACACGCGCGCGATCTCGCCGTAAACGAACTCGTCCGCCACCAGGTCACCAAGGAGAATGATGCGCTGCTGGGGAAAGCGCTCGATGAGCGCGAGCAAAGTGTTGCGGTCTGCAATGGTAATTTTCATGAGTAAATCAGAAATCAGAAATTAGAAATCAGAATCAAGCCTCCAATACTTCTGCTTGCTGGTTGCCTTCTGGTTTTTTCTGATTTCTGCTTTCTAATTTCTGCTTTTCCTTCTGCTTTTCTGCCGCCCTGGCTTGCTTGATCAGCGTCACAAGAATAGCGCTCAGTTCCGACGTCTCGGTAACTAAGGGAACAAGCTTCGGTCCCGGGATGATCTGGGAGTGCTCCAGCAGCTCAAACCAATAAAGAGTCTCCTCAAGCTCCATCAGCCCGATGTTGAGTTTTGCCGCATATTCAGATTTGGAACGAGCGCGCAGACCCTCACGATAATTAGCACCGACCGCCGTCCCAGACCGCAAAACCTGCCTCCCAATCACTTGGGCTTCCGTCTTTTTCGGCAGCGACCCATATAGTCGAATCACCCGCAACGCGAAGTCTCGGGTTCGCACTTTCAAGTCTCGCGGCTTCTCTTTGGTCGCTTCCATGGGATCTTCCTCCTCAAATCAAAATACGTCTTCCACTTTCCATTGTTTACGTTCTGAGTTTTTCTGATTTCTGACTTCTAATTTCTGATTTCTGATTTCTCCCAATATTTTTTCGACCGCTTCCAATAGATTTTCCGCGATCATGTCCGGCTGGCGTCGCCAGCGATGCCGCAGGTTTTCGTAATTACCGCGGCCGTACCCCGTCATCACCAGAATCGTGCGCACTCCGGCGTTGAACCCCATCTCCATGTCGCGGCTGCTGTCACCGACGACATAGGAAGACTTAAGATCGATGTGGAACCGTTTCGCCGCCTCATCCAGCATGCCCGTGCGCGGTTTGCGGCAGTCGCAGTCCTTTCGGTAAGCCTTCTCGCTTGCCTCCGGATGGTGCGGGCAGTAATAAAACGCATCGAGCCGCGCGTCGCTGGCGGCCAGCTCGAGGGCGATTTTCTGGTGGACTCGCTGCACCAACTCCTCGGGAAAATAGCCGCGTCCTACACCGGACTGATTGGTGGTAACGATCACCAGGACGCCGGCCCGGTTGAGCTTGCGGACCGCCTCGGCCGTCCACGGAAAGAGCCTCACCCGGTCGATGTGATTGACGTAGCCGACTTCTTCACAAAGAGTGCCGTCGCGGTCCAGAAAAACGGCCGTGACGCCACGGGCCCTTCGCGGGCGCTTGGCTGCGGCGCGCTGCAACTTCGCCGCGCGGGAACTGCGAAGACTCTTTCTCACCGACTCCGAAATTTCTCTCAGCGTGCCAGGTTTGTTCTTGTTTGTCACTTGTCACTTGCCACTCGCCACTGTATTTTAGCCCGAGCGATCATATCGAATATCCAATTCCTTCACGAGTTCCAAAGCCGCCCGGTAGACATCTTCGACCGTCAAGCCCATCATGCAACGGAAGTCGATGGGACACTCGCGCAACAAGCAAGGGCTGCACGGCACGTTGTGCTTCACAACTCTCGCTCGCGAGCTCATTGGCCCAGTCGCGCGTTCATCCGAGGAGCCGAATATTGCGACCACCGCCAGGCCCAGTGCCGCTGCCAGGTGCATCGGACCGGAATCGTTGGTCACCACCAATCGGCACTGGGCAAGAAGCGCCATGAACTGCCGAAGCGTGGTCTCGCCCGCCACGATGGTGGGAGTGTGCTTCATGGCGCGAGCGATTTGTTCCGCCAGCGGGCGTTCGGCAGGCGACCCGAAGATTAACACATCGGCATGAAGGGCTCCAATCAGGCGATCGGCGAGAGCGGCGAAGCGGTCAGGGAGCCAGCGCTTGGCCGGCCCGAAAAACGCGCCGGGGTTCAGGCCCACCAGGAATCGCGGGCCCTCCAGACCCAGCAATCGGAGATGATTGGCCGCCCAGGCTCGCTCCGCATTCTCGAGAACCAAGCGTGCCTCGGTGATGGGCCGGGCAGGTTCGGGCTTGTCGATCACGCCGGCGCGAAACAATAATTGCAGGTAGTAGTACGCCTGGTGGCCGTAAGCGGCGCTGGGCGGCACTTCGATGGCATCGGTCAGCAACGCGGCCCGGCCGTCCCGCGCGTAACCCAGGCGCACCGGTACACGCGCGCGCCACGCCATCCAGGCCGCATGAAACGCGTTCTGGAGAAGGATGGCCGCGTCGAAGGCCTCGGCGCGCAGGGCGTCAATCAGTTGTCGGAATCCGCGCGCGCCACGATGCTTCCCATCCGCGTCGTAAACAATTTGCCGGTTGACGGCGGGGTGGTGCGAGTACAACTCGCTTACCCAGGGCTTGGCTACCAGAACTATCTCGGTGTGAGGAAAGCGTTCGCGCAGAGCTTCCAGCGCAGGCAACGAGATTACTGCATCGCCCACCCAGTTCGTGGCGCGGACCATGATCTTTGCGGGATCACGTAAATCGCTGGCACGCGGCATCAGGCACTCCCCTTCGCAGCTTCGAGACGCTCAAATAATGCTTCCGCGAAAGCATTGGCCCCGTGCACTTCAGACTGCACAACACAAGCCCATAGGGGCATCTCTGTTTTCTCGACGGCGGGAAGGTTGAGCGCATCCTTCTCGGTGGTGATCAATGCCTTTGCGCCCGCTTCGCGCGCCTTGGCCACGAGCCGACTGACATCGCTCGGCTCGAAAACATGATGGTCCGGAAAGCTGGCCGTCGCGACCACGGCGAAACCCCATTGTTCGACGTTTCGAAAGAAAGCATCTGGATTCCCGATTCCGCAAAAAGCATGGACACGAGCGGCGCCGACGCTCTCCCGCGATGCGATCTTCCCGCTAGAAACGTCCACAAGATCCTTCAGTGTCGTCACGCACCGAAAGATAGAGGCCCGAGACTTTGCGTCGCGCAGTCGAATCTCAAGCGGCTGGGGGTCCGCCAGTTCCGTGCGGGTGATAACCACAAGATGTGCGCGGTTCAGCGCCGACAACGGTTCGCGCCACCGCCCGGCGGGCAGCAGCGTGTAGTGCAATAGCTCCTGCGTCGCATCGAGAAGAACGATATCTAAATCACGCGCCAGCGCCAGATGTTGAAAGCCGTCGTCCAGGATGTGCACATTGACGCCAAACTTTTCTTCGGCCAAAAGGCCGGCGCGGTATCGGTCCGCGCCAACCACGATGGGGACTTCGGGCAACTTTCTCGCCAGCAGCGCCGGCTCATCACCAACCTCGCGTGGATGGGGAGCGCGCCTGTCGCCCTGCGCAATCGGCACCAACTTCGCCCCCTTGCGCCGGCCATAGCCTCGCGTGAGGATGCCGGGCTTCCATCCCCGCTTCATCAAAAGTTCAGCGAGAAATGCGACGAAAGGTGTCTTCCCCGTTCCGCCTACGCTGAGGTTGCCCACACTCACCACTGGCCGGTTCAATCGGCGAGTCTTGAGCCAGCCTCGCCCGTAGGCGGCGGTGCGCAGCGCAACTCCCATTCTAAAACCCACGGCGAGCGGCATAAAGATTCGATTCACCGTTGCTCACTTCTCAGGCGCGGGTGTGGGCGGAAGCGTGAACACCGAGCATGATCCTGAGCTGCTCCAGAGTGCGCTCCGTGGCGCCCGCTCCCTGTTGCATCAAGTGTCGGGCTCGGTCACCCATGGCTCTCCGGCCATCCTTATCCCGAAGCAGGTCCGACACGGCCCGCGCCAGCTCGTGCGCACTGTGGACCTGCACTGCTGCTCCCGCCGCCGTAAACTGTTGCGCGATGTCGCGGAAATTTTCCATGTGCGGCCCGAACAAAATGGGCTTGCCCCAATAAGCGGGCTCGAGCAGATTATGTCCGCCCGTGGGCACCAGACTTCCGCCCACAAAAACCGCGTCGGCCAACTCGAAGATTCCTGCCAGCTCGCCGATGGTATCGAGCAACAAGACCTCCGGCGCCGCAAGTTGCTGCTCCATTCCCCGCGAGTCCGGCTCAAGCGCCGTGCGCCGGACGAAACTTCGTCCCGATTGGAGAAACAGCGAACTGACTTCCTCAAACCGGTTGACGTGTCGCGGCGCCAAAATCAAAAGCGCTCGGGGATGCTGAGCGCGAATTTCCTTCCAGGCCTGAAGGAGGATCTGCTCCTCGCCCGCCATCGTGCTCGCTGCCACCAACACCGGACGACGGCCGGAGCTTTCCAAAGCCTCGCGCAGCCGGCCAGTGAACGGGCTGATCTGCGGCGGCTGTCCGTCGAATTTCAAATTGCCCACCACGGCCACGCGTTCGGGTTGCGCGCCCAGAAGCACGAATCGCTCCGCATCCTGCGCAGTCTGAGCGCCGATCCAATCCACGCACTCGAGGACTCGGCGCATGAAAGGCTTCGCCAGGCGATAGCCACGGAATGAGCGGTTCGAAAGCCGAGCGTTCACGAGCGCCACTCGCGTGCCCCTTTCGTGCGCGGCACGCAGCAAATTGGGCCATAGTTCTGTTTCCACGATCAGCAAAAGAGCGGGATGCAACCGGTCCATCACGCGCCGGGCTGACGCCCGCCAATCGAGCGGCAGGTAGAAGTGGCCGGCAACATCGGGCAATCGCTTCTCGCCCACCTCGCGGCCGGCAACGGTGACGGAACTCAAAAAGACCTTGCGCTCGGGAAATTCCTTTTGCAGTCCCTTAACCAGCCCCGCCACGGCGAGAGTCTCGCCCACGGAAACGGCGTGCACCCACAGCGCGCCGCCGGCGCCAGCCTGCTCTGCACTAGGAAAGTGCGCGGGAAGAAATCCGAGCCGCTCGCGCCAGTCGGCCGCCGAGAGAATCTTCCCCCTCAGACGCCACAAGTAATACGGTGCCGTCAAGACCACACCCAAAGTGAAAAGCAGACTGTAAACCAGAAACATAACGGGGCGGACGTGAGGTGGATTCGAATTCGTAAACAGCGAAATTGATTATAAGCCGAAACGCGAGGACCGGCAACGCGCCGAGAAGAGTAGGCAAAAGGCAGTAAGCAGTAGGCAGCAAAAACTACCTTCGAAGGTAGGTCTGCCTTCTGCCTTCTGCCTTCTCCGGCCTCATCGCCATTGACCCTTGTAGCTCATTCGTGATATTGGCACAGAGAAATCGCAGTCGAGTGTGTGCTGGAAGCGAGGTCGCTAGACCCCTCGTCCCACTCGGGAAAGGATCGAACTATGCGGTTCAAGCATCTCGGCAAGCTTGTGGTCATCTTGATTCTGGCTGCGCTTGCGGCCCAAGCCCAAACAGCGAAGGAAAGCCCTGAACAATTCGAACGGCGCACGGCGTGGTGGCGCGAAGCGAAGTTCGGCATGTTCATTCACTGGGGCATCTACTCGGTGCCCGCCGACTCGACAGACCTCCAGGGCAAGAAGGGCATCGGCGAATGGTATTTCTCGAACAAGCAGATGCAGGTGAAGGACTACGAAAAATTCGCGGCGCAATTCAACCCTGTCAGGTTCAATGCGCGAATCTGGGTGAAGACAGCGAAGGACGCCGGGATGAAATACATTGTCATCACCAGCAAGCACCACGACGGGTTCGATATGTTCGACACGAAGCTCAGCGACTATTGTATCACCAAGGCGACGCCTTTCAAGCGCGATCCGATGAAGGAACTGGCGGCAGAGTGCGCGCGCCAGGGCATCAAGTTGTGCTTCTATCATTCGATTATGGACTGGCATCACCCGGACTATGTGCCGCGCCGCAAATGGGAAGTGGTGTCGCGTCCCGCTGACGGCGCCAACCTGGACCGGTACATCGATTACATGAAGGGCCAACTGCGCGAGCTGCTGACCAACTATGGGCCCATTGGCATTCTTTGGTTCGATGGCGGTTGGGAGCACAACGCGCAGGAACTGCACTCGGAAGAAGTGAACGCGATGATCCGGTCGATCCAGCCCGGCATCCTCATCAACGACCGCAACAATCTGCCTGAGGACTATGCAACGCCCGAGCAAAACATTCCGGCCAACGCGCTTCCTAATGGGCGCTTGTGGGAAACTTGCATGACCATGAACGACACCTGGGGTTACGCCAAGAACGACACCAACTGGAAATCGTCGGAGGATTTGATTCGCAAGCTGATCGACATCGCGAGCAAGGGCGGGAATTTTCTGCTCAACGTTGGTCCCACCGGCGAAGGCGTGTTCCCCGACGCGATCGACGAGCGGCTGGCACAAATCGGCGCGTGGATGAAGGTGAACGGCGAAAGCATTTACGGCACCACGCAAAGCCCTTTCCGCAAGCTCCCGTTCGACGGACGCGTCACAACCAAGGCGAATACGCTTTACTTGCACGTTTTCAGTTGGCCGAAGGAGGAACTGAGGCTGAGCGATTTGGAGACCCCGATAGTCGGCGCTCGCGCGTTGGAGGGCAACGAAACGCTGACGGCGAAATCAGAGCAAAGCGGCGGCGTGAAAGTCGTCGCTATCGGCCAGCCGAAAAAACTCAACCCGATCGCCACGGTCATTGAGCTGCGGCTTGCTGGTCCGCCCAAAGTCGCCGAGGGAAACAGGGCCGTAGCTGACGGCAAGGTGGAGTAAGATTCGCTACGATGGATCTGAGCTTAACCGAGGACTGGCACCACAACGGAGCGCACAGCCCGCGCATCATCACTGAGGAGTGCTCGAATGACGCGCGCCACATCTTCCGTCTTCACCCATTTGGAAAAATCGGCTTTGGGCATGGACTTTCGATTGGCTTCGGTGTCCATCGTTCCCGGCATGATGCAGTGGACGTGGATGTCGTAGGCGGCCAGCTCGTCGGCCAGGATTTCGCTGAGCTGCCGCACGGCGCCCTTGGAAACAGCATAGGCTGCGATGCCGGCTCCTCCCCCGCGCAGGATTGAACCGCTCGAAGTTGTGACAATTCGGCCGAATTTCTGCTCCATCATCACCGGGACAACGGCGCGCAGCGGGACAAGCAGCGAATGAAGATTCAGGTCGAACATTTTGGTCCACGCCTCGTCGCCGGTTTCGTAGCTCTTGCCGGCAGCGAAGCCCCCAGCCAGGGCCACAAAAAAGTCGATGCGCGCCCATCGGGCGCGAATTGCCGCCACCATGCGCTCGACTTCATCCGAGAGAGTCAGATCGACCTGCTGGCCGAAGAGCTTTTCCGTAAATTCCGCCGCGTGGCGTTGGAGAGCTGCCCACTCAGCGGCGTCGCGATACGAAACGGCCACGCGCGCGCCGGCTTTCAGCAACTCGAGCGTCACGGCGCTGCCCAGCGCGCCCGTCCCGCCCGTGATCAGCGCCACACGATTCTCAAATGCCACAAGTGCTCCGTGGTGTCCTAAATGTTCGTTGTTGAGGGAGCTCAAAACGAGAATGCAACGTATCCGCCGGTTCCATCGTATACCATGAGCATATGCCTCAAGATATCCCTCCCAATGAGAACCAGGCAGCCTTGGTCTTTAACATTGACCCCTACAATTGAAGCGAACTCTAGCGGTGGCAAAGGCGTCCCAGGAAAGAGCAGCTTAGCGGGATACAACAGTCTGGTTTGCGTACCATTCGGGGTGGATAGCTCAATGGTCCGAATGGGGTTGATGCCTAGCTGCTTCAAAACATCTTCATCAACGGCAGTTACCGATGCACCGGTATCGACTAGTGCGTATCCAGAATGAGACTGTGGAACGGACTTCCCAGACTGAGTGAGGTTCGCAGCCAGTAAGTCCGTGACAGCAACCTCGACAGGAATACTCGGACCTATACTCCGTAAATGGTCAGGGTCGGACTTTCTAGATTTGGAATCTATGAACCGTCTATGAAAGACGGGCATTTGACAGTCCTAGAAAGAACGCTGGAATCTGCTCAGGGGGCTCTACTTTGAGAATTGGCTTTATCAAGAAAGGCCCCGCACCGAAGTGCTTGACACCCTCTTCGTACGCCTCTTCTTCTTTGGTAAAAGTGCCAATGAGTTCTTCGCCTCTGACGAGGGCATATTTTCCCTCATGGTGGAGAAGCCATTCGTCTTTATGCTGACGAAAGTATTCGACTTCTTTTTCAAGTGGCATATTCCTGCCAGCCGATCTTAGGATCGCTCTCTAATTCATTATAGTACAGGATCTTCAACACTCCAAGCATGAACTTCAACTCCTGCATCCATTGCGGGTGTGGCTCTAAGGTTTTGTTGCTGTAAAGCGAGTTTGCCGGCAGCGAAAAATAGCCATTTTCGGCTTGACCGGCGGTATACTCATCGCACCGTGACAAGCCCACCGAGAAAGGCCATAGCGTGCCCAGAAGAATGATCATGCTGTCCGCAGCGTTTCTTATGCTAACGCGTTTTGTAAGCGCTCAATCCACCGCAAAAACGAGACTAGCCATCGTGGGTCTCGACCACGATCACGTTTGGGGGCTCCTGGGAGCCATCGCCAAGGAGCCGGAGGCGGAACTCGTTGCCATAGCCGACCCGCACCCGGAGTTGGTGGATAAAGCCAAGCAGCAAGTGCCGGCGGAGGTGAAGTTTTATTCCGATTACGTCAAGATGCTGGATGAAGCGAAGCCGGAGGCGGTGATTGTGACCACCGCCAACAATCGCCATCTCGAGATTCTGAGAGAGTGCGCCAAGCGGCATATTCACTATTCCACCGAAAAGCCGCTGGCCTCGACCGCCGCCGACGCGCGCGAGATGGAGCGCCTGGCGAACGCCGCGCACATCAAGCTGATGGTGAATTATTGGAATGCCTGGGCTGCCTCGACGCACGAGCTTTTCCATCGGGTTTATGCCGGTGAGTTGGGCCCGGTCCAAAAAATCATCGTGCAATACGGCCACGAGGGGCCGAAGGAAATCGGGGTGTCGAAATATTTTGCCGATTGGCTCTACGATCCGGTGAAGAACGGCGGCGGCGCGATCGTGGATTTCGGCTGCTACGGCGCGGAGTGGGCTTTGTGGCTGAAGGGCCGGCCATCGAGCGTTTTCGCCTACTCACTCAAACTCAAAACCGCGCAAGCGAACGCCGTGGATGACGACGCCGTGATTTTGCTCGAATATCCCGACGCCACCGCTATCATCCAGGCAAGTTGGGATTGGCCTTATTCCAAAGGGCAGGTGCAGGTCTTCGGCCCCAAGGGAAGCCTGCTGGCGACTGGGGACGGCGTGCTTTATCGGGCGGCGAAATCGCAAGCAGATGTCGACCACCCGGACGGCCAACCCGTCACGCTTGGGCCGGTGCCGCATGAGACGAGCAATCCGATAGCGTATTTTCTTTATTGCATTCGCAACGACAAGCCGATTGAGAACCCGGTCGCGGCCAGCCTGAATGTGGGCGTAGTTGAGATACTCGATGCGGCGAAGGAATCGATCCGCACCGGGCGTGCTGTGAAATTGCCGGCGAACTGATGAAGGCAGTGGCGAGTGGCAAGCGGCAAGCGCCGAGGTTGTGCGGCTCCAGTAGCCATTCGCAATCTTGAGGAGCGTGCTTCTAAGGAGAGCTATGAAAAAGAAAATTCTTTGTTCGCGACTTTGTCTGCTGGTGTTACTGGCATCTTTTGCTTTGGCGCTGATCGGCGCTCAAGTTCTCGCCGACGAGGGCATGTGGACCTTCGACAATCCACCCACGAAACAATTGAAGGAGCGCTACGGCTTCACGCCCACGCAAGAATGGCTGGATCACGTCCGCCTGTCCAGCGTTCGATTTAACGACGGCGGTTCGGGCTCGTTTGTCAGCCCGCACGGGTTGGCACTCACCAATCACCATGTGGCCTTCGGCCAGTTGCAAAAAGTCTCCACCCCGCAGAAGGACTACGTGAAAGACGGGTTCTATGCGCGGACTCAGGCCGAAGAGTTGAAATGCCCTGACCTGGAAGTAAACGTTTTGATTTCTATGGCGAACGTAACGACGCGGGTGCTGGGCGTCCTGAAATCCGGGCAGAGTGACAAGGAAGCGCTCGAAGCACGAAAGGCGGAAATCGCGAAAATCGAAAAGGAAAGTCAGGATGCCACCGGGCTGCGTTCTGACGTCATTTCGCTTTATCAAGGCGGAGAGTATTGGCTCTATCGTTACAAGAAATATACGGATCTTCGCCTGGTTTTTGCGCCGGAGCGGCAGATCGCCTTCTTCGGAGGCGACCCCGACAATTTCACCTATCCCCGCTACGACCTGGACATGGCGCTCTTTCGCGTTTATGAAAACGATAAACCCATTGAGACACCGCATTATCTGAAATGGAATGCCGGCGGAGCGGCGGACGGCGAGCTGGTTTTTGTCTCCGGCAATCCGGGCTCAACCGCGCGCCTGGACACGTTGGCGCAGATCGAGAACACGAGGGACTATTATCTCCCGCTAGCGCTGAAGATTTTGAACGCCCGCCTGAAAGTCCTGAGGCAATACTCCTCTGAAGGACCCGAGCAAGCCCGGCAAGCGGCCAACCAGATTTTCGGGATTGAGAATTCGCTGAAGGCACTGACGGGAAGGTATAGCGGTCTTCTGGACAAGGATTTGATCGCCAAACGCCAAAAAGAGGAAGCGGATTTCCGGGCCCTGGTGGCTAGCAAACCCGAATGGAAGAGCCAGTATTCGTCGGCCTGGGACGATATTGCCGAAGCCGAGAAGAAAGGTGTATCCCGCTTGAAAGAATCCCGTTTTCGGAATGTTGGCGGCTCGCGACTGGCCAGCAACGCTTTGACCATCGTGCAATACGTCGCCGAAGTGAAGAAACCCGATGGCACGCGGCTCGACGGATTCCATGATTCGCAGCTCGAGTCGCTGCGCTTCCGCCTTTTCTCCCCCGCGCCCGTTTATCCACATTTGGAAGAAACGATGCTCGCCCATTCGCTCAATGTGGCGGTGGAGGAACTCGGCGCAAACGATCCGTTTGTGGTGGCCGCGCTCGACGGTGGCACGCCTAAGGCCGTCGCTGAAAAGCTCGTCGCCGGCACCAAGCTGAAAGACGTGGCGTTCCGCAAATCTCTCATCGACGGCGGCGAGGCCGCGGTTGCGGCTTCGACCGACCCGATGATTATGATGGCGCGAAAGATCGATCCCCTGGTCCGCGAGATCAGAAAATGGTTCGAAAACAATGTGGAAAGCGTGGAAACCTCGGCTGGGGAAAAAATCGGCAAGGCGCGCTTCGCGGTTTACGGCAAGTCAACCTATCCGGACGCAACTTTTACCCTGCGCCTTTCCTACGGCGCCGTCAAAGGCTATCCCATGAACGGTACCATTGCCCCGCCGTTTACAACTCTCTACGGGCTCTACGACCGTGCCTACAGCTTCGGCCTGAGGCCGCCCTTCGATTTGCCGCAACGCTTCGCGGAACGAAAGAACAGCCTTGACCTCACGACGCCGGTGAATTTTGTCAGCTCCTGCGACATCATCGGCGGCAACTCTGGTTCACCGGTGATCAATCGGAACGCCGAACTGGTGGGCCTGATCTTTGACGGCAATATCGAGGGCCTGGTGGGTGATTACGTCTTCAACGAGACCAACAACCGCGCCGTGGCCGTCCACACCGGCGTGATGATCGAGGCGCTGCGAAAGGTCTACGACGCCGGGGTGCTGGCGGACGAGCTAGAAGGGAAATAAGCTGGCCCGGTCCCCGCGGCTTCAGAGATTTGGTGATTGTGCGATTGAGTGATTGGGTGATTGAAAGGCGCCCAAACCACCCATCTGACCTAATCGCACAATCACTCAATCCGGCATTCCCTACCGAAAACAAATTCGAACGCTTCGCGCCAAGTCACAGTCTATATCCGCGAGGGCAGAATATGGATCTGGGGCAGGTGAGCTTGAGCGAGCCTTTTCCGGTCGCCGACACTGCGGCGAATGAATTCGAAGCTGCCGTCCGCGATCACTCTCGCCTGGTCTATCGGATCGCTTACTCCGTGCTTCGAAACCACCACGATGCGGAAGATGCCACGCAAGAGACCTTCATCCGCTGTCTGCGGTCGCTCCGGCGCACGGTGGTGCGTGATTGGCGAGCCTGGCTGGCGCGGACCGCCTGGCGCGTGGCCCTCGATCGGCGGTCGCGAGCGCAGGAGATTTCGATGGACGAAGCGGCGGAAACGATTGTAAGCATGCGCGTCGCGGGCGCAAGTGTTGAAGAGATAGTGGGGGAGCAACAGATGGAAGCACTGCTCGAACGCCTGATCGCCGCGCTGCCAAACGAATTGCGCGAACCACTGACACTCTCAACAGTGGAAGAGTTGGCCTCGCCGGACATCGCGCAGGTACTGGGCATTCCCGAAGGCTCGGTGCGCACGCGCTTGATGCGCGCCCGGCAGATCTTGAAAGAGAAGCTCTCAGCAGTGTTGGAGGGCAAACGTCGGACGTAGGGGCGATTCGTGAATCGCCCTTACAGATAAGTGAAGCAAACATGGAAAAACAGGACCAATTCGTTGACGAACTGCTGGACGCCGGACTGGCGCGATATGGCAATGTAACGCCTCGACCGGGATTGGAAGGGCGCATTTTGGCCAACGTCCATGCAGAACAGGGTGGCCGCGCATGGTTTGCTTGGGCGGGCGGGCTGGCATCAGGAGCAGTTGCAGCCGCGGTCATCCTCGGCGTTCTTGAGCTGCCGCACTTGCGCATCCCGCCCCCGCCACCGGTTCCCTTCGTCCAACGTGGGGCGGCAACGAATGTGCTGGCCCCGGTCGTAAGTCCGGCGCAGCCGACTCATGTGCCGCACGGCACGCTGACGCCGGCTCACCCTGTGGCGGGCGTCACCGCAAGAACACTGGCACCGGAACCGCACCTCGCACAGTTCCCTTCCCCGCAGCCGCTGACGGACCAAGAAAGATTGTTGATCGAATACGTGCGGCACACGCCGGCGGAGATTCTCTCGGCCAGAGCAACGGAAAGCACAGTCATCCCCGAGTTAGAAATCAAGGAATTGGAGATAACTCCTTTGGAGACGGAGCAAGCAGAAAGTCAACCCAATTAACAAGGAGAGAAATCATGCGACGACTTATGATGGGTGGATTGCTGACGGCTTTGGCGGCGGTTGCAATGCTCGGATTGCCGAACGTGGCTTTCTCCCAGGAAGCGCCAAAGGCTGCGCCTGCCCAGGCCGCAGAAAAACCAGCTAAGCAGCTCTCTGTCTATCGTTTGGAGTTTGCCGTGCGCGAGGTGGAGGAGGGCAAGCGCCTAAACGTTCGGTCGTATACCATGTCGGCTCAGGACGGTGACCGGGCGTCAATACGCGTCGGCAACAGAATCCCGTACGTCACGGGCTCCCTTGGCGCCAAGGGCGAGTTAGCGAGCACCCAGTTTCAGTATTACGACGTCGGAATTAACATCGACTGCCGCCTCCACGAACGCGAAGGCTACGTGCTATTGGACAGCGTCTCGATTGACATCAGCAGTGTGGTGAAAGGTGACGAAGGCACGTCAGGGACACCTAATCCCGTAGTGCGCTCGGCCAGGGCTCAGGTTGACGCGGCCGTCACGCCCGGCAAGCCGACGATGGTCACCACGCTGGACGATGTCTCCTCAAATCGCCGCTACGAGGTGGAAGTGACGGCGACGAAGGTGAAGTAAGTCAGTATTTCAGTTGGTCAGTATTTCAGTTCGTCAGCTCAGACCGAAAGACCGAAATACTGAGATACTGAAATACTGACCTGCTGACTTCATCAGGACTCGGCTTGGACCGCCGCCTTTCCGCGCCGCGCGAAAGCGACGGCAACGCTTCCGATCAGGGCGCCCACAACGATCGTGAAACAGATCCACCAGACTAGTTGTGGGATCAAGCCGAAGAGCACGTATTGCTCCAGGACGCCCATCCGAGATTCCGGCACCACTATTGCGTTGTAGTGAGATTCCCACACATTTTGGGTAGCAATATACATCACAACGGCGACCGGGATTCGAGCCGCGTATCCGTAAGCAAGCAACACTCTCGCCAAGACCGGCCAAGCGAAGAACTGAAGAGCGGCGCCCACGACAGCTAGCAACCACATCAGCAACAAGTAGCGAAAATGGAAGCCAAGAACAAAGTTGAGCAATACGAAGCCAGTAGCCAACAGGAGGAAGCCCACTAAGGCAAGAACAATAGCGCGGCCGGAAGACGCCGGGCGCTCGCCCGCACCCGCCAGCTTCAGGGCAAAGTAAATCCCAAAAATCGGCACCAGCCATACGATGCCGACGACCGCTGCACCACCACCAGGCGCAGGACTGAAAAATGTCTTGGACCATCCCTCCAGCTCGCCCACCATCCGCAGGAGCGTGACTGCCAGCGTGATCACGCTTGGGATGAGAATTAGGCGAAGAGTGGAGATTCGTGAGTCAGCCATGGAAAACTCGAAATTCGATATTGGAAAATGCTAATTTCCACCGCCATTTTAGCGCTGCTCATAGAGCGGCGCTACAAGTTCTCACGCCGCCGTCTGCACCGTGGGCTTATCCCGCCGCACGATGGCCGCTGCAATGCCGCCGAACAACGAGCCCACGATGGTCGTGAATGCGGGCCAAACGATCAATTGCGGGGCAAGTCCAATCAGCGCGTACTTGGGCCAAAGCTCAGCCGGCCCATTGTAATTCGGAGGAAGGGCGTCATAATGCGTGCCCCAGGTGCCGCTGATCGCGAAGTACATGATGATTGCCACCGGAATCCGGGCGGCGTATGCGTAAGCGAGCAGTGTTTTGAAGAGCGCCGGCCAGCCGCTCCATGGCAGCAAGCCAGCGACGGCCATTATTACCAAGCCCACGATCGTTTTTCCGGGAAACTGAAGTTTGGGCGCAGCGGTCAGAATACCGCCCAGAACCATCAGCACAAATCCCAGGACCGCGAACCCAATCACCTTGCCTTTACTGGATGGACCTTCACCTGATCCGATCAGCTTTACTGCAAAATACGGCCCGAAAATAAACGGAAGCCAGCTAATCCCGACGATGGCTCCTCCGCCGCCTGCGCTGGGGCTGAACAACAGCTTGGGCCAATGTTGTAGTTCGCCGACCAACCGAAGAACCGTGATGGCCAGGGTGATGATCGACGGAACCAGAATAAGCTGCATGGTGCTGGAACGCGCGCCCGAAGTCGTCTCTGGCATACAGACCTCCCTTCAGAATTGTCGATCTTCGATTGCCGGTCAGTACTTCAGTCAGTCAGTATTTCAGTTTGTCAGTCCTTCAGTGGGGTCGGCCCGTCGGTATCTGACAGACTGAAGTACTGACTGAAATACTGACCGACTGAAGTACTGACCTACTGACGGGGCATTCTAGCCGATTCAGCGGCCAAGTTCCAGAGCCAACCATCGTCAGTCGCGTGAAGGGGGCCGAGCGGAATGTCATCCGAACCCCAAAATATTGTTTTGGACATTGGCGATTCGATGTTAGACTTCATCCTGTCGAAGAGTTGATGTGTTGGCGGTTCTTTCTGCTCCTTGATCGCGTGCGGCCGAGGGCGCAGATTCTCATTGCAGGCCCACCCATTTCCGCTCCAAATCCAGAAAGGGCTCCCTATGAAAACGCTGATGGTCTATCCAGAGTTCCCGGATACTTTCTGGAGCTTCAAGCACGCGCTCCCGTTTCAGGGAAAGCGGTCAGCATATCCGCCGCTGGGCTTGCTGACGGTGGCGGCGATGCTGCCGCCGAGCTGGCCAAAGCGCCTAGTAGACTTGAACGTCCGGCGTCTGAGAGATTCGGATCTGGACTGGGCGGACGTGGTCTTCTTCAGCGGCATGATGGTGCAAGGGCCGTCGATGAAGCGGCAAATCGCGCGATGCAAAGAGCGCGGGTTGCGCACGGTGGTAGGCGGGCCGATCGCCAGCGCCAAGGACCCGGACATTGCTGAGGCCGATCACGTGGTGGAAGGCGAATCGGAGGAGTTGATTCCCTCGCTGGTGGCCGATTTGGAGAGCGGCGAAGCCAAGCAACATTACAAGTCAACAGATTGGCCCGACCTCACCCAGGTGCCGCTGCCGCATCTCCATCTGGCCAATTTGCGCCGGTACAGCGCCATGGCCGTCCAGTACTCGCGCGGCTGCCCGTTCACCTGTGAGTTCTGCGACATCATCACCATTTACGGCCGCAAGCCGCGCACCAAAACGCCGGATCAGATCTGCGCGGAGTTCGATCAAATCTACAAGCTGGGCTGGCGAGGGCCGGTTTTCCTGGTGGACGACAATTTCATCGGCAACAAAAAGAACGTGAAAGTCCTCCTGCCGCGCCTGGTGGAGTGGATGCGCGATCACAAGCACCCATTCTCGCTGTTCACCGAGGCTTCCCTCAATCTCGCCGAGGACGAGGAGTTGCTCGGCATGATGCGCGAGGCACACTTCACGCGGGTCTTTTTGGGCATTGAGACTCCGGTGGTCGAGAGCCTGAAGGAAACGACCAAATTCCAAAACCTGCGCGGGGATTTATTGGAGAGCGTCAAGCGAATTCAGGCGCGCGGCATTGAAGTGATGGCGGGATTCATCGTGGGATTCGACAGCGATCCCCAAGACGTCTTCGACCGCCAGATCCAGTTCATCCGCGATGCGGCCATTCCTCTTTCCATGGTCGGCCTGCTCACCGCCCTGCCCAACACGCAATTGTGGCACCGGTTAAAGGAGGAGGGGCGTCTCCTGAAGCAAAGCGTGGGCAGCAACACACTGGTCGACTTGAATTTCATCCCCAAAATGGACATGCAAGAACTCCTCGCGGGTTACCAAAGGATTCTGAAGACGATTTACAATCCGAAGGAATATTTCGAGCGCGCCTCAGCGTTTCTGTCCCAACTCGGCGCCTCAGCGCGCGCCCCCATGGTTTTCTCCGACCTGTTGGCTTTCGGGCGCTCCCTCTGGCGGCAAGGCGTTTTGAGCGACTATCGCACGCACTATTGGAAATTCGTCGCCCAGGCGCTGCATCGCCATCGACAACATTTTGACAAGGCCATCACCCTTGCCATAATGGGCCATCACTTTTTTGCGCTGACGTGGGCGGGGGATGAAGTGGTTAGTGGTTAGTGGCCAGCAGACGGTCAAGTGGATCAGTATTTCAGTTCGTCAGTTCTTCAGTACTGAAAAACTGAAATACTGACGCACTGAGAAACTGAAGTACTGACTCACTATCCTTTCTTGAGGTCCGCAAGCACGAGGCGCGCCACTTCTTTTAAGGTCTCAAAGACGCCCACACCCTTGTAGGCAATGGCTTCCAACGCCGGCTCGCCTTTCTTGCTCAAAGCCTTTTTCAAGTCATCCACTGGCAACGCGCTGGGCAGGTCGCGCTTGTTGAGCTGGAGGATGTAAGGCAGCTTCATGAAGTCGTAGTTGTGCTCCTTGAGGTTGTCCTGCAAGTTTTCCAGCGCCTCGTAATTGGCATCCATGCGCTCTTCCTGCGAATCCGCGACGAAAATGATTCCATCCACGCCCCGCAGAATCAGCTTGCGGCTGGCGTCATAGAAGACCTGTCCGGGAACGGTGTAAAGGTGAAAGCGGGTCTTGAACCCGCGCACCGTGCCGAGGTCCAAAGGCAGGAAGTCAAAGAAGAGGGTGCGGTCAGTCTCAGTGGCAAGCGAGATCATCTTGCCGCCGGTCTTGCCGAGCGTCTGATCGAAGATCCACTGAAGGTTGGTGGTCTTGCCGCCCAGCCCCGCGCCATAATAAACGATCTTGCAGTTGATTTCTCGCGCGGCAAAATTGATGAAACTCACGCGGCAAGTTCCCCTTTTCTCGGTTCCGCAATCGGCTCAGCGCGCCGTCCATGCTGTCGCCCCCGAAGCACGCCGGCTCCCGAATCGCGTCCAAGCGCCGTCTGCTGCCATTTGCACTTGATCCGAGTGGCAGCTTTTATAACACAAGGCTGAGCCGATGACAATAGCCGCCGTCACGCAGCAAAAAGAACGGTGGCGAGGGGCCAGTGGCAACAGAGAGCCATCAGCGGTCAGCCGTCAGCTTTCAGCCATCGTCCGGTTCCCTCAAGGGCTGGCGGAGAGCTGATAGCTGAATGCTAACCGCAACGCTTGCCACTTGCCACACCCCACTTGCCACTCTCGCGAAGATAGCAGTCCGAGGCGGCGGACAGCGCCTCACCAAGCGACTGGGTGGCGCGGTCCCATTCCCTCTTCGCTTCGCCGCGGCTCGACCCGTAGGCGTGAATGAAGATGGTGAGGTAATATCCCCAGCGTTCCCTCGGATGGAATAAGCATCGCCGCACCGCGATTTCCATTTGGGCTTGGCGGCGCCAGGGGCGCGCCGCTTGCTCCAGCATTCGTCCGAGACGCAGTTGAGGTTCGAGGCGAGAGTTCAGCCGGACTCGATCGAAGAGCAAATCAACGTAGCCACCCGCTTTGAACGGCAGTTTGAAATCGATCCGCTCGTCTTCGCTCAGCCTCGTGGTCGTCCACACATCGCACTTCGCGGTGCGGAACAGCGAGCCCGGCGAATGGATGGCGCGCAGCAGGGCGGCGAGCGAAGGGTGGCGGCGACATTCTTCGAGTCGATCGATCTCCTCGGGAAATGTCTTCAGATCGATGTATCGCAGCCGGGGCTCCGTGGAGCTGGCCCAGGGGATTTCGAGCGTGGCGTCGCCGGCATCAAGTTCTTCGATAAGTTCCGTCCTCACACACGCTCTCTTATCATAGGCGGCCGTCGGCGGAAAACAAAAAGTGGGCAGAAAACAGAAGGCACCCGGCAGTAGAGAACAGTAGGCAGTACGCACAAAGCAGTAGGCAGCAAAGAACAGAAGGCACTAGGCAGTAAGCAGTAGGCAGTCAAAAAAATCTACGAAGGTGGATCTGCCTTCTGCCTTCTGCCTTCTGCCTTCTGCCTTCTGCCTTCTGCCTTCTGCCTTCTGCCTTCTGCCTTCTGCCTTCTGCCTTCTGCCTTCTGCCTTCTGCCTTCTGCCTTCTGCCTTCTGCCTTCTGCCTCCCGTTGTGGTATGATGCCGGGGAAGCTTTAGCTCTCGACAAAACCTATGGATAAAGAAGTCGAGCCAACGACGGAGCACCGGCGCCGAAGCAGCCGAATCGTTCTGCGCATTCCCCTACTGATGAATACGGCCGATCCGGCCGTCGAAACACAGTGGGAGCCGGTGGAGACGATCCTGGTCAGCAAGCACGGAGCGATGGTCCGCTCTCAACAGAATTTCCCGGTCGGCTCCACCCTTGACATTCGGGTTCGCAACAAAGAGCTTTCCGCGCAGGCCCGAGTGGTTTGGACTTCTGCCACCCGGACCGAAAAAGGTGTGGAACTAGGGTTCGAAATCATCGGTCAAGATGGTTTCTGGGACATCAAGTTTCCACCCGACCAGTGATCGGCGCGGCGCGCGCTCCCGAGCCTTTGGGCGAGCGGACGCGAACGGTCGCTTGGAGAAAGGATGACGCCCATGGTGGTGCGGGACATCATGACGACGGAAGTGGTCACCGTGCAGGAGACCGACACCATGCTCGACGCGGCGATGGTTTTCGCGCGATCCTCGCTGCGGCACCTGCCCGTCCTTCGCGATCAAACTCTGGTCGGAATATTTACGGAGCGCGACATGAAGCGTTTTGCTCCCGGCCTGCTGAGCGGCGTCAGCTCGGACCAATACAACGCCGTGCTGGAAACCACTCCGATCGGCAAAGTGATGACGCGCGACCCCATGACTTTGAAGCCAGGCCAACAAGTTGGCGAGGCCGCTGACCTTTTTTGCACAAAAAGGTTTGGGTGCCTGCCAGTCGTTGATGACGGCAAACTGGTGGGCATCGTGACCACCACCGATATGCTGCGACTGATGGCTCAAATGATGAAGGGCCACTGAGCGGCGCTCCGGCTTTTGCACTGCGAGAGGGCTGCTCGGTTGGGTTTCGGGTTTCGGGGTTCGCAGACAGGGGCTCAGGTCGGTCTGCTCTGCGAACCCCTAAACCCGAATTCCGAACCCCGGAGGGTAAGAATGTCTCGCCCTAAGAAGATCGCTCTTGGCATTGTCATCGCGCTGGTGGTGATCGTCGTCGCGGCGGTGATTCTCATTCCGATTTTGGTGGACGTGGACCGCTACCGCCCCGAGGTCACGGCGCGCATTCAGACCGAAACAGGCAAGCCCACCCAGATGGGTCACTTGGCCCTGACGCTGTTTCCCTCGATTGCCATTCGCGTCGACGATTTTGTGATGGGGAATCCGAAACAATTTCCCGAGGGCGATTTCATCAAGGCCAAGCGCATCTACGCCGTGGTGGATGGCAGCGCCCTATGGAATCGGCAAATTGTCATCAAGTCAGTCGAGCTAGAGCAGCCGGAGATCACACTTCTGGAATCGGCGAAGGGGCACTGGAACTTCGAAAATCCGGCGGCCTCGGAGCGCATCAAGAACGCATCGCTCGCCGATGCGACTCCGTTTTCGTTGGGGATCATCGCCAAGGTGACGATTGCGCGCGGCAAAGTCTCTGCGGCCAACCTCTCCGCCTCCGGCCGCCCCGAGACCGCTTTTTTCGAGGCTCAGGGAATCTCCAGCCAACTCGAGCAAGTGGACTTGAACGCCTTCGGCAACTCTGCCCCGAAAGCACTCGCGCCGGAGCAAAGAACGAATATGGCCCAAGAGTCTCTGTGGAGTCCTGCCGTCGTCTATGCCGCCTCCGCCGATCCCACGCGTGAAGAACCGGCAGAGGGCCCGCCGGCGGCGCAGGGCACGCTGAATGCCGACGAGCTGCGCTTCCAGACTTATCACGTGAGCGCGGTGAAAACCAAAGTGCGCCTCTACGCCAAGGAAGTCTTTCTTGACAGCCTTGGCATGGACCTCTACGGCGGAAAGGCCAAAGGAGATATCCAATTCAATTTCGCCGAGCTGAACCCGCACTATCGCGTCAAGGCGCAATTGAGCGCGGTGGACATGGCCAAACTGTTGGCGGACATTCCCGGCGCTGCGGGCTGGATGACGGGAAAAATGCACGGCGACATTGACCTGATTGGAGAGGTGGTTCATTCGCAAGACCCGCTGGCGGGGATGCGCGGCACCGGAAACATCAGCGTTCGCGACGGGAATATGCCCAAGCTCCAGTTGAACAAGAATTTGTTGGAACTCGCCAAGGTTGGAAACTTTGGCCCGTCGAAGGGAGATCCCGGCGCTTTCTCTTCCATCGTCGCCGACCTCAACATCGCGGCAGGCAGAATCACCAGCCACAAGATCAACGTCGTCGGCAATGGCGTGGGCGCGGACGGCGCGGGCAGCATGACCTTGGTAGGAGATGGCACGCTGGACTACCAGGGCGTTGCCAGCCTCGTGGCCCAGTCTAACGGGCTCACCAACATGCTTGCGGGCCTCTCTGGCGCCACGCTGGCTAATGGCAAGATGAATTTCCCGTTCGCGATCGGCGGAACTCTTGCGGCCCCCAAGTACTCGCTGAAAGGCGCAAATCCATTAGGGAATCTCGGCAAGCTGGCGGGAGGAAATAATGCCGCGCCAAATCAGAATCAAAACCCAGTCGGCGCCGTGCAGGGCATTCTGGGAGCGTTCAAGAAGAAGAAACAATAAATGGGTAATTTGTGATTTGCGATTTGTGATTTGCCAGGCGCACTTTATCTCGCCAACTTGCCGTACACCTCTTTCACTTCGATCCCACTCCTAAGGAACCGCTCGTTCGCCTCGCGGGCCGTTCGATTCCCCTGGTATTCGTCACTCGCCACGTCAAGCGCTCGTTCAATCGTCTCAGTCTCCGTATCAGTCCTCAAGGGTCTCTGGGCACACTTGATTTTTGGGGCGTCCAGGCGGAGGTGCTTGCGTGCAATCTGCCGTTGCGCGGTGGCCATTTCAATTTCCCTCCCATTTCGATTGTAACGGCATAGGAACATGGAACGAAGGAATGCGAACATTACAGGCGGTTTTCAAGGCTTACCTTTTCCTAAGCCGCTTTAAGCTTCACTTGGACGCGCCACCCGAGCACCGCGGCGACCTATGAAAACGTCCGTCGGGAGGCCTTTTCACCGACGCATCGGCCGGAAAGCGTAGCCCACTCGGTGCTGGAGGAGTGGATGGCGAATACTGTCTGTTGCGCGGCTTGGCAGGCAGAGTCGAAGTTGAGGAGGTGAGTCTGTTTTATGATGAATTCCTTCTATTTCTCAAAAGTTACTGCTATTGCTAACCCTAGGGAAGCGGATACCCGTATCGCGAAAAATCGCGGAACGACGCTGGAATGTCCTTTAGAATCAATGAAAGCTTCTGGAACGAATCCGACTTTTTGAAAGCAGTCGCGGGTGGCATGTGGCCAGAAACAGCAATCGGTTGCCGATTTGCGATTGCCGATTGATGAAGAACCGAAACTCAGAATTCGAAAATCGAAACTCAAAGCTGAGTCACGTGGACGGATCTCGAGTTTCGTCGTCGCGTTAATCGGCAATCGACAATCGAAAATTACTCGCCACTTGCCCCTTGCCGCTTGCCCCTGTTAATCTAGGAGCGCCATGACCCGGCAACTCAAGAACCTGCACGAGATTTTCGCTGCCACTCGTCTTGAGCACGTGCGGTACGCCATCCGCGACATGGCCGTGCTGGCCGAGAAGGTGGCGCGAGAGGGTCACGAGATTCTGCCTCTGAATATCGGCGATCCGCTCAAATTCGACTTCCAGACGCCTCCGCACGTTGTCGAAGCCGTAGTGAAAGCGATGCGGGACGGCAAGAACGGGTACGCGCCTTCCCTGGGCATTGATGAAGCTCTCGACGCGGTGCGGGCCGAGGCGGAAAGAAAAGGCATTCGCAATATTCAGAGCGTCTTTATCACGACAGGCGTCAGCGAGGCGGTGGACGTTTGCCTTTCAGCTCTTGTGAATCCCGGAGAAAGCGTTTTGACGCCCAGCCCGGAGTATCCGCTCTATTCCGCGATTCTCGCGAAGCTGGGCACTCAGCCCAACGCCTACGCCCTCGATGAAGGCTCTGACTGGGAGCCCGATCTGGCGCACCTCGAAAGCAGGATATTTACCGGCACGCGCGGCATTGTGGTGATCAATCCTAACAACCCGACGGGCGCTGTCTACTCGCGGCAGAGCTTGGAGGCGATTGCGGAGCTCGCGCGGCAGCACAACCTGGTGCTGTTTGCGGATGAGATTTACGACAAGCTCATGCTGGACGGTGAGCCCCACTATTCTTTGGCGGCCCTCGCGCCCGATGTGCCGGTGGTGACCTTCAACGGGCTCTCCAAGGCTTACCTGGTTCCCGGCTGGCGCGTGGGATGGGGCGTGGTCAGCGGCGAGCGCGAGGCCGTGAAGCCTTACGTGGAAGGAATTCACAAACTTCTTCGGGCACGCCTCTCCGCCAATTGTCCGGAGCAGTATGCGGTGCGGCCGGCGCTCGAAGGGTCTCAAGAGCATTTGGTGGAGATGGTCCGCAAGCTGCGCGCGCGCCGCGATCTCACCATGAGATGGTGCGAGAGCACACCACGCCTGACCTGCGTGAAGCCGCGCGGGGCTTTCTACGCATTCCCGAGCCTGGATATCTCCGGCAGCGACGAAGAGTTCGCCAGGGATTTGCTGGTGGAGAAGCACGTGCTGGTGGTGCACGGGAGCGGATTCGGACAGGCCGAAGGGTCTCGCCACTTTCGCACCGTGTTTCTGCCGGATGAGGCGACGCTCGCTTGCGCCCACGAAAGCATTACAGCGTTCTTGCGGGAGCGGGCGGTTTGAATTGCTGATTGATGATTGCCGATTTTCGATTGGCGAAACATCCCTGGAAAGGTAGCGCCGGCAATCGGCAATCAGCAATCGAAAATCGGCAATTCGATGGTCGGCTAAGAAAGACCTCGTTGGAGACCGGTTGAGATGGGCATCCCTGGCTCGTTTCCAATTTGGGCGACGTTGGCCTTGGGCTTCGTCCTGGGGCTGCGACACGCGCTCGACGCCGACCATCTGGCGGCAGTCTCGACGTTTGTCACCGAAGAGCGGAACATTTTGCGATCGTCTCTGGTGGGGATCTACTGGGGCCTCGGCCACACCGCGGCCTTGCTGGTGTTTGGAGCCGCCATCGTCCTCTTGCGATTTGCCGTGGCGCCCCGCCTCTCGCAGTTTCTCGAGTTTCTCGTGGGCTGCATGCTCGTCCTCCTGGGGCTGAGAGTCCTTTTTCAGTTCCGCAAAAGCGAGTTGCTCCACGCCCATACGCACACCCACGATGGGACCACGCACTCTCACTTGCACGTGCATCTGGGCGCCACTGGGCACGAACACCAGCATCACACCGTGCGCTTCGGGAAGAGGCCTTTCGTGGTAGGCGTGGTGCACGGCCTCGCGGGCACGGCCGCGGTTCTGTTACTGGTGGTGGGCGCCATACCGTCTTTGCTGCTTGCCTTCGGAACGATTCTCATCTTTGGTGTCGGCACTATCGGCGGGATGATGGCCATGAGCGTCCTGATGAGCGTGCCGCTGGCGCTGGCAACGGGACGATGGGTCGCCGTCGAACGGGCGATTCGGCTGGCAGCCGGACTATTCAGCCTCGGCTTTGGAGTTTACTGGGCGTGGGAAGTGGGATTTGTGCAAGCGTATTTTCACTAAAGGGAAGTCCCGTGAGTGAGGAGAGGCGCGAACGGATCGAGACCGCGGCACCGGACGAGCTTCCGGTTCAGTTCTGCCCGGTGTGTTCGTCGAGACTCGAATCTCGACGATGTAAGATGGTCTGCCCCCGGTGCGGCTATTTCATGTCCTGCTCGGAGTTCGAGTGAGCCGGATGGCCGTGCGCTCCCAAAGGGGAGCGGGCTGTGCAAATGGATTTACATCTTGTGATGGCGCTTGTACAATCGGCGTGCGTTGCATCCGGCGGTCGACGAAAACCGAAGGAGTCGACGAGCTCAGAGATCTGCTAGTTCAAGGAGAAACGACATGGCGCTGCAAATGACCGAAAAAGACTCGGGCGGTATCACAATTCTCACGATTTCGGGCCGCATCACTCTAGGTGAGGCGAGTTACGAGCTCCGAACCAGGTTGAAAGATTTTCTCGCTCAAGGTAAGACGCGGGTGGTGCTGGACCTGGGCGATGTGAGCTATATTGACAGCGCCGGGCTGGGTACACTGGTGGCGGGGTACACCTCCGCGCGAAATGGCGGAGCAATGCTCAAACTCGCCAACCTGACGAAGAAAATCAAAGATCAAATGCACATCACTAAGCTTGTGACTGTATTTGAGACTTTCGACTCCGTCGACGACGCGGTCAAGTCGTTCGGGGCAGCGTGACCAAAAGCAGTGGCCATTGGCTGGAATTGTCGATTGACGATTGTCGATTTTCGATTGAAAGGTGTCGACGGAATGATTGCGGCTGCAGTCGGCACTCAGCAATCGAAAATCGGCAATTCGCCGGCCGCCTGCCACTGATTTTCAGATGCCGTCCGGATTGTCCAGCCAATAAGCGGTGAGGCCCGAGAGCAGCTTGGGATAGAAGTCCGTGGATTTTTGTGGCAGGACCTGACCCGCGAGGGCATTCTCCCACACTGCCTGAACGGGCGTGGAATTCATCAGGAAACAGAGCTGGGCCTTGCCGGTCTCAACCATCCTCAAAGCCGAATCAAACTCCCGCACGTAGTGCAAGGTCTTTTCTTCGCGAACCGCCTGGCGGTCGATCCCCAAGACTCGTTCGAGCAGGAGGCGGTGCAGGATCACCACATCGAGGCGTGCCAGGCTCGAGGCAACATCGGGCAGCACGTGCGCAAGATTGACGTCTCGTCGGAGCGAGAGCAGGCCCTGAGCTTCCGGCCCGGCAAACACACCAAAGGTCGGGCATTCGAGGCCGGCTCGCTCCAATGCTTGTTGGAAATGCGCTGCTCCTTCGCGAGATGGGTTGAGCTTGATCGCCTTCCAGTTGAAGAGTTCTCGCGCGTCGTTGATGAACCCGCGCCAGTCGAAGTTGGGAAGACTGTGCAAAACGCGATGAGTGGGCAGAATCGTCAGACCGTCGGTCTCCATCCGAATGAAGGTCATCATCACGTACTCGGCCGGCGAGGCTTCTTCGCCTCGTTCGCGGCAGAGGTTGCGATAAGCTAGCGCCGTCTCGTAGCGGTGGTGCCCGTCGGCAATCGCCAGCTTCTTGGGCCGCATGGCTTCAACAATGCGTTCGATCAGAAGAGGATTGGTCACACGCCACACCGAGTGTGTTGCCGAGTCCTCGTCGACCACACTTTGCCAGGGCTTGCCGCGCACTTCGCGGCTCAAGGCGAGTTCGATCTCTCCGGACGGATCGCTGTACAACACAAAGATTTGCCCGAAGTGCGCGCGAGTCGCTTTCAAAAGCTCCAGCCGATCAACCTTGGGCCCCGAGAGCGTCTCCTCGTGACGGTGGATGACACGGGTGTCGTAGTCCTCGACGCGGCAGAGCGCGATGAAACCTCGACGCAGCCTTTTCGCTTCTGGCTGACCCGCTAGTGAGTATTCCTGACAGTAGGGGTAGAGCGCGGGCTCAGTTTCTGAAATCAGGATTTGGTTCTCGATCCAATCGTGAAGGTAACGCGCGGCTCGCGTGTAGACATTCTCAAGCGGCGTGTCTGCGGCTCTTGTTTGCCCGCGGATGATGCGCACCAGATTGTACGGGCTCAGCTCGTAATACCGAGCCTGCATCTCCGGCGAGATCTTGTCATACGGCTGGGTAACAACTTTGGCCAACTCGCCAACCGTCTGGGTGTCGTAGTGAAGAGCTCGAAAAGGAATTATTTCAGCCATGGATTTTTCTCTGTGAGCGGAGACCGAGTGCGCCGACCTGTGGTGATTCTCAAAATTAACATAGCGCCCGAAACGCGTCGAGGCCTTTCGCGCGTCGTGACGAGCCCGAATGTTTCAAGCTACAATGAATGATGTGCTCCATAACGATGCGTTCCGCCTGGTTCGATTGCTGATCTTCGATTTGGACGGCACGCTGGTGGACAGCGAGACCGACTTGACTTTGAGTGTGAATGCCGTCCGCGAGCAGATGGGATTCGCTCCGCTTCCTCGCGCCACGGTGGCTTCTTACGTTGGACAGGGCGTGACCACACTCATGCAGCGTGCCCTGGGCGACCAAGCCACGGCCGCAGATCTTGAGAAGGCGGTTGAGCTGTTCATGTCCTATTACCGGCTCCATATGCTCGACAACACGGTGCCGTATCCGGGCGTGTGCGAGGCGCTGGATGCACTGGCCGGCCGGAATAAGGCGGTGCTCACGAACAAACCCGAAGGCTTCAGCCGCGCCTTGCTTGCGGGATTGGGGATGGCAGACTACTTTTCGTTCATCTATGGCGGAAACAGTTTCGCGCAGAAAAAGCCCGATCCGGTCGGCGTCATGAAGTTGATGGACGATATGGGATTCTCGAAGGAGCAGACGATGATGGTCGGCGACTCGGACACCGACGTGTTGACCGCCCGCAACGCCGGTGTGAAGGTGTGCGGAGTCTCTTACGGTCTGGGTTCAAACACGCTGGCGAGCACGCCTCCGGATGCCATGATCGGAGATCTTCGGGATTTGGTGCCGCTGCTGGACGGCAGGCAAGCTTGAGCGGAGGATCGCCACGTGAGGCAAGGATCGACGATCCGGTGTTTCATTGTTCCAACCGGGCCACATGGCGCTGCATCGAACTGAAAGCCGCGTGTAATATGCGAAAAGATAGGGCAACCGAGAGAGGAGGGCGATGACGCGTTCTGCTCTGCTGCGCGCGCTCTGCGGCTTTCTCTTTCTCAGTTCGGCCTCAGCTCAGCAACCGAACCCTCCGGCTTCTGCCGCAGCTCAACCGCCGAATTCGGCTTCTGCCGCTCAGGAGGCGCAACAACCCGACAACGTCGTGCTTCCGGGCGATTGGGCGCCAGAACTCCTGGACACCATTTTGAGCTCGCCCAACGCGGACGCTCGCGACTCGCTGCTCGACGCCGCGTTTGCGGCCGGCCCGGCCCTCGTGCCGCAACTCGAGGCTGCGTTGAAGGACGACCGCACGGCGGAGTTTGCCGCGCAATCGCTGGCCTTCATCGGCGGCGACAAAGCATTTGAAATCCTCACCAGCCTGATGAATGACCCGCGCGACCTGAACCTGAGACGATTCTTCTACGGCGCGCTGGGCGAGTCTCGGAACGCAAAAGCCACTCAGGTCTTGCTGGACGTGATCGCACGCGCCGACGCGGAACCCGACCGGACTGTCACCGAAGCCGCCATTCTCGCTTTGACAGTTCGCTCGGATCTGGGCTTGCTTCCCACGCTCCGCGAGACCCGCAAGAAACTCAAAGATGTCGTCATCCGCGATGACGTGGACAACGCCGTCGAGGTGATCGAGGCGCGCGGGCACTATCTCGCCTCGCCCGAAGGGAAAGAGGAAGGAGTGTCGGTAGAGCGAGCAGTGCGAACCTATTTCTACCCAGCACTCAAATTGACGGCGCCGGCTCCCGAATCCGCTAGCCTGGCAGCCAAGAGCCCGAGGCCGGTGAAGTCAGCCGCCGCCCAACCCGCGCCGCCAAAACCTGATGTCTCAGTCGAGATCCGCAAGGTCGCGTTTTCTCCAGACAAATCTCGGGCGCTGGCGCATGTCGTCTTTGAAGACCCGACGGCTCTCGCCAACTACGACATGGTCTTGCAGAAACAGTTTGGAGATTGGACCATCGCCAGCGTGTGGCTGGGCGTCGAAATGGAAAAGCCCGAGCCCGCCACGCGCCCAGCAAGCGCGCCGGAAAACTGAGAACGTCAGGATTTAGGATCCAGGATTCAGGATGTAGGAGCCAGCAAACTCCCGGATAGCGGGCCTTCAACCTGAATCCGTAGGCTGGTCGTCGGTGGGAGACCCTAGATCCTAATTCCTGAATCCTAAATCCTGTATCTATGAAATACATCGTTGTTGGCACGGCCGGTCACATTGATCACGGCAAGTCTGCTCTCGTCGAAGCGCTGACCGGAACGAATCCCGACCGCTTGGAGGAAGAGAAGCGCCGCGGCATCACTATTGACCTCGGGTTCGCTCACCTCGACATGGGTGAGGGACTGCGCGTCGCTTTTGTCGATGTGCCCGGCCACGAACGCTTCGTGAAGAATATGCTCGCCGGCGTGGGCGGCATCGATCTGGTCTTGCTGGTGGTCGCCGCCGACGAATCGGTGAAGCCGCAGACCCGCGAGCACTTTCAGATCTGCTCGCTGTTGGGTATTCACCAAGGTCTGGTGGCAATCACGAAGGTCGATCTTGTCGAGCGCGAGATGGCGGACCTCGTCGCTCTCGAAATTCACGACCTCGTCCGAGGCTCTTTCCTGGAAGGCGCGCCGATCGTTCCGGTGAGCGCGCGCACCCGCGACGGCCTCGATCTGTTGAAGAAGGAGATTCGCCGGTTGAGCGCGGAGGTCGAGCCGAGACCGGCCGACCGCCCTTTTCGGCTGCCGATCGACCGCTCGTTTGTGATGAAGGGCTTTGGAGCGGTGGTGACGGGAACGCTCATCGCCGGAAAAATCCAAGTGGAAACGGAAGCAGAGATCTTCCCATTGGGACGCCGGGCGCGCGTGCGCGGGATTGAGGTGCACAACCAGCCGGCACGAGAGGCCATCGCCGGCCAGCGGACCGCGCTGAACCTGGTCGGCATCGAGGCCCGCGAATTGGCGCGCGGTATGGTCCTCGCACCGCCTGGATTATTTGACGCGACAACACGTGTCGACTGCACCCTGGGTCTGCTCCCATCGGTCCGCCCGTTGAAAAACAGGGCGCGAGTTCACTTCCATTGCTGGACGGCAGAAACGGTGGCGGAAGTGGTGTTGCTGGACACGAAAGAGCTGAAGCCCGGCGAACGCGCTCGCGCCCAGTTGCGATTGGCGGACGCAGGACTACTTCTGCCGGGCGATCGCTTCATCATTCGTCAGTTCTCTCCTCTCATTACTCTCGGAGGTGGAACTGTGCTGGACAATTTGCCCGCCAAGCACAGCTCTTTGGACGCAGGCACCACGCGCCTCCTCGACATACTCGACCGTGGTGATCCCGAACAGCGCCTGGAAGCTTTGATGGAGCAATCCGACGAAGTTCCTCCTCTCACGCTCGTTGCCAGGAGCGGGTGGGATCTCTCCGAGATTACGCGTGTCGCCAAGCGACTGGAGAATCAAAAACGATTGATGATTCTGGGATCCCCGCCGGCCCTGATCGTTCACACGGAACGCTTCAATGGCTTGACGCAACGCGTCCTCGCGCAACTGGAACAATTCCACAAGAGCGATCCTCTAGCTCCGGGAATCTCAAAAGAGGATTTGCGCGGAAGGGCTGCCGCCCACAGCGGGCCCAAGCTGACGCCCGTGCCGCCATCCTTGCTGCTCTTTAACGCGGTGCTTGAAGCGCTCAGCCGGCAAGGCAAATTGGACGTTCAGGGTGAAATCGTGCGCCTCAAGGGCCGTGAGATCCAACTCAGCCCGGAGGAGGCTCGCGCCAAGGACGAGATCAGCCGGGCCTTCGAAAACGCAGGCCTCGCCGTGCCGAGCGCGCGCCAGGTGATCGAGGCGCTTCGTGTGGACCGGGGACGCGCCGAGAAACTACTTCAGATCCTTTTGAGAGAGAAAGCTCTGGTGAGAGTGGCTGAGGACCTGATCTTCCATCAGTCCTCCCTGGCCAGACTCCGCCAGTTGCTGGCCCAACGCAAAGCTCAGAGCAGCCAGCTCAGCGTGGCCACTTTTAAGGACCTCACAGGCCTCAGCCGGAAGTACGCCATCCCTCTGCTCGAATACCTCGACCGCGAGCGTGTCACGCGGCGTCAAGGCGATGAGCGGATCATCCTTTGATGGCCCTCTGGTGATCGCAGGCCAAGTAAGGTTTCAACATTTCATAAACGAGATGGACCGGCAGGCCCATCACATTGAAGTAGCTGCCCTCAATGCGGGTCACGAATCTTGAAGCCAAGCCCTGAATGCCATAGGCCCCGGCCTTGTCGAGCGGCTCGCCGCTCTGAACGTAGTCGTGAATCTCCCGCTCATCCAAGGCGCGGAAAGTGACGCTTGTGACTGCGTGCTTCGAGGCTTCGATGCGATCCGGCGCTGAAGCCAGGCAGACACCGGTGATCACGACGTGCACGCGCCCGGCGAGCAGACGAAGCATGCGTGTCGCGTCGTCAGCGTCGCGCGGCTTGCCCAGAATCAGCCCATCGATCACAACTTCGGTATCCGCGCCCAGCACCAGGCTGCCCGACGCGGCCAGCCGCGCGATGGCCAGCGCTTTGTCGGTGGCCAGCCTTGAAACGTACTCTTCCGGAGTCTCGCCGGGGCGGTGTACTTCCTCGATGGCGCTGGCTCGCGTTTCGAAGTCGAAGCCGGCGCTGATCAACAACTCTTTGCGCCGCGGCGAGGCCGAGGCGAGAATGAAGTGCATGGGAACTGGATTATAAGAAACGTGCGCGGTGAATCACAAGATGTTCCCACAAGGCCGCGCGATATGCTACACTTCCCTTCCCCAATTTCATCACCTCAGCAGAAAGAAGGCTGCCGTGGAAGAAGTCGGAAAGATTCTGCCTGCTCTATTCAGAACGCATTTGCGCCGTGACGACGCGCCGCTGGTCGAAATCATTGCGCCGCTCTGGCCCCGAATCGCGGGCAAGGAAATCGCGGGCCAGTCGCAGCCCACGGCCTTCGTGGCCGGGAGACTCACGCTCTCCACCTCATGCCCGTCGTGGGCAGTCCAGCTCCGGCGAATGACCCAGGAGCTGCGCGCGGCGATCAATTGTTTTCTAGGCTGTCCTGTGGTGAAGAAAGTCCAAGTGAAACTCACGACTACAGCCCCGCGAGCGGGACATCCCTGGCTGCACGAAGAACCCGTCGTCGCGGAGGCAGCCCCGGCCGCCATGCATTTGCACTCCGGGCGGGCGCCCAGGCAGCCGAAGGCCGGCATTCAGGCGGGCCGTGAAGGAAAAGGCGATCGATGGCTCTGACCGAAAAAGTTGTCCGCTACGTCGCCGAGCTCGCCCATTTGGAATTGAGCGAAGAAGAAGTAAGGAAATTCCTGCCTCAGCTCGACTCTATTCTGGAGTATATCGACAAGCTTAACCAGTTGGATACGACGCGCGTCGAGCCGATGGCCCAGGTCACTTACCCAGCCTCGGAGAACCCGGCGTTGCGACGGGATGAGCCTCGGCCTTCTTTCACCCAGCATGATGCACTGGCGAACGCTCCTGAGCCAGCGGCGGGATGCTTTAAGGTGCCGCGCGTCATTGAACGAGAGTGAGCTCGAAATTAGAAGTCAGAAATCAGAAATTAGAAAATCGAAACTAGGCATGTCGAATTCGGTCCTCGGTTGCATCTCTTCTCTGCTATGAACTTGACCGCTCTCACTATCAGCCAAATTCGGGACTCGCTGACACGCAAAGAAACGTCGGCGGAAGAGTTGGTAAAGGCTTATCTCGCCGAGGTCGATCAGAAGGACAAAGACGTCCGCGCTTATCTCACTCTTTGCCCGGAGCGGGCATTCGAGCAAGCCAGGAAAATCGACCGAATGATCGCGGCTGGCGAATCGCTTCCTCGCCTGGCTGGCGTGCCAACCGCTGTTAAGGACGTGATCCTGACCCGAGGTGTCCCGACCACTTGTGGGTCGAAAATCCTGGAGAACTACATCCCGCCCTACGACGCCACGGCGACCGAACGGCTGGAGGCTGCGGGCGCGTGCATCCTGGGCAAGACCAATTGCGACGAATTCGCCATGGGTTCGTCCACCGAAAATTCCGGCTACTTCACCACGCGGAATCCCCACGACCTGACGCGCGTGCCGGGCGGATCGAGCGGAGGGTCGGCCGCGGCGGTGGCCGGAAACCTTGCGGCCGTGGCTCTCGGCTCGGATACTGGTGGATCGATTCGCCAGCCCGCGTCGTTCTGCGGAGTGGTGGGCATGATGGGGACCTACGGCCGCGTGTCGCGCTTCGGCCTGGTGGCTTTTGCTTCCTCGCTCGACCACATCGGCCCGTTTGGACGTTCGGTCCGAGACGTGGCGACGGTGCTGGAAGTGATTGCGGGGCGCGATCCCAAGGACTCGACTTCCGCCGACGTGCCGGTTCCCGCCTATGAAGCGGCGCTCGACCGCGGCATCCAGGGTGTCAAGATCGGCGTCCCGACTGAATACTTCGCCGGTCTCAGCTCAGAGGTTGGCGACAACATTCAAAAGGGGATCGACCTCCTGGCGAAACTGGGCTGCAAAGTCGAGACGGTCAGTCTTCCCCACACCGAGTATGCCATCGCTTGTTATTACATCATCGCAACCGCCGAAGCGAGCTCTAATCTCGCGCGGTATGACGGAGTGAGATATGGTTTCCGCGCCCCGGAGTACGAAGACTTGCGATCGATGTACCGGAAGACTCGCGACGGCGGCTTCGGCGCCGAGGTCAAGCGGCGAATCATGTTGGGCACCCACGCGCTCAGCTCCGGGTACTACGACGCCTATTATTTGAAAGCGCAGAAGGTGCGCACCCTCCTCACGCGCGATTTCGTCGAGGCTTTCGACGAAGTCGACGTCATCGTCACGCCCACCTCTCCCAGTCCCGCATTCAAGCTGGGTGAGTTGGTCGACGACCCTTTGCAAATGTACCTCGCCGACATTTACACCGTCACCGCCGATTTGGCCGGCATTCCCGGCATCTCCGTCCCCTGCGGCAAGACCAAGGACGAGTCCCATCTGCCTATTGGCATGCAGCTTCTCGGCAAGCACTTCGACGAGGAGCGGCTCCTCGCAGTCGCGCACGCGTTCGAGCAGGCGGGCGGATTCGAAATCGCGTAGCGGCGGCTTTGCGCCGCCATTCGGCGTCGCGGCCACGGCTAACATGGCGGGATAAACCCGCCGCCACCTCTTTTGAACAGCGAGTCGAATTTCTTCTTGGGGCCTGCCGACGTTGTCATTCTGAGGCCGCTCGGCGGCCGAAGAATCTCCGTATTTGGCCTGTCGCTGCTCAGAAATGCGGAGATGCTTCGCTACGCTCAGCATGACAGTGTGGAGGCACGTGGGGGCACAGCCCGTAGCGCAACGTTCGTCGTTTAACGCTGCGGTTCTCCCAGGGCCTTCGCAAGGGATGGAAATGCCGCAGGGTCAGAACGCGGACCCTGCGCTACTGGCTGTTCTCAGGACCGGGGGCTTCGGCGGCGGGCGGCGCTTCGGAGAGCCCGTAGATTCCTCGGATCTCGTTGACCATTTCCTCGTGCGACGGCCGGGGTTTGCGAGGCCCTTTGAGTTTTTCCAGGACGGCTCGGGTCTGTTTTTCCTTCAGCAGGAGCGCGCGGTGTTGGAGCTCGAGTTTACGGCGCTCGCGCTGCTCGCGGTAGAGGTCCATGATGTCGGCCTCCGCCAGCTTGCTGCGGCTCTGGACAATCTGGTGGGCGAGCATGAGTTCAGCAATCTGGGCGGCGTCGAGCGAGGGGTCGGCCTTCATCTCCTCGATCAGGGCGCGCGCCTGAGCGTGGGCCTGGCGGTAGGCTTCGGCTTCCGCAGATTCCTGAGGTTTAACCCTCACCATGTAGTAGCGAGACAGAGAATGGACGGAAAGTCTGACCCCACACTGCTCGTAGACCTGGCGAGCGATCTCGGGTAGGCGGACGCGCCGGCGCAGCAGGGTCTCGATCAGCGCGCGCATTCCCGGATGGTCCTCTTCCACCCGATCCACCGTCGAAGCCGCGCGGTAAACATACTTGTGGCGGGCCTTTGGCCTGCCTTTGTTGTCATCCTGAGCCCGTCTCATCCCTCCATTGTCATTCCGAGCGAAGCGAGGAATCTCGCTCTGAGTCCGTGGCGCGCCTTTGTTGTCATCCTGAGGAAGTCCCGCCTGGCGGGACGACGAAGGATCCCCGTATTTTCGTTTTGCCCTGCTTGAGGCCGGCCTTGGTTTGCTCATAGGCCCACCCCCGCTTCCTCGGCGATCCGCCCTTCGGCCAGGTCCACGCCTTTCGCCGTGGCCCGCACCGCCGTCAGTTCGAGGCCGGCCTTCGCCGCGCGCAGTTGCTTGGTTTCCACGTAGCCCTTCTGTCCGAGATAATTCAGATGAAGCTGCAAATCGTCATCGGAGAGCTGGTATCCCGCGCGCCGCAACAAGCGCAGGCGCAGCTCGCCGACCGGCATCCATTCCATGCGCCATTCCACCAGAATCTGCACGATCGAGCCTCGCTCGGCTTCCTGCTTGATGGCCTTGCTTGCGGTTTTCATTGCATCCACCTCCTGATTCCATCTCGTAGGGCCGGACAGCGTTCGGCCTGGTCTCCGTACGGCCATGCCGCGTTCGGCCTCGCCTCCGTAGCGCCGAACAGCGTTTCCCAACACCCCGTTGGGTGGCGGCGGACCGGCCGAGCGCAACTCGGCCCTACATTACGGGCGCCGCTGCTCCCGGCTTGCTTCGGATTGGTCTGCCCGCCAGAGACACCTCTCCGGGGCGAATTGTCGGTAGGCATATAATATCTACCATAAGAGCATCGATTTTTCAATGATGTGCGTCACATGTGCTCGTGAGCCCCGAAGGGACGACTCACCTCAGCCCAGGCCAGCGGCCGGGGTGAAAGTGGGGACCGTTTTTTCAGTTGGTAGCCGCGGTCAGCGCCTTCCTGACCGCGGGCTCTTCATTGCAATTGGGGTGAACTTTCGGCGAGTCCCGGAGCGCACCGACGGGCATCAACTCTCTGACCTCAGAGTAGGAGGTCTTTCACGAATCGCGAAAAAGCGCCCTGAATCCTTCTTGTTCAAAATGCCGGTCATTGGTAAGAACCTCGGTCAGTCGTTCTTTGCGCATCGTCTGCATGGAAATACAATCGACCAAGCTGTAGCCCTTGTCCGGCCGCTCTGCATAGAGAGCCATGCCGGAGAGAAATGATTCCCGGCTCTGCGGAACCACCCTGACATCGGAATCCTCCATAATGCGCTGGGCGTTTATAACGGCTTTGCGACGCATCTGCTCGGGAGCGGTCGCGAAGAAGGTGAGATACTCACCTAATACTTCGTCCGTGGTCACGATCGGAGAGTCCGTCCGCTCACGCGTCAGGGCCAAGGCGCGCTGGTGAGAGCTGTCGGTGAAATCGACCAGGGCGATCCAATAGAACGTGTCGGCGAAAATCGGGGTCATGCCTCTTTCTTGGGCCAACCGTAGATGTAATGATCGTGCTGGCTGGCGCCGTCCTTGGGCATGCGGGCCATGACTTCAGGTGGTACGTCCTGCATATTTTCGACGATTGCATCCGCAATGTGACGGTGAGGGCGGGTGGTGGCTGGGCGCTCCTTTTCTGCAAGTTTCTGGAGCCACGCCTCAAGAGAAAGACCCTCCGCGGCGGCTTTTGCTTTCAGTGCGGCCGCCTGTTCGTCGGGAAGCTCTATAACTGTCATTCGAAGCTCCTCGTAACAGCGTCGATCTTACCCCATTTGAGAAGGTTTGTCACCTTGGTTGGGCAATTCAGAGCAGAGCGGTTTCTCAGTGGCCCTTGGGCTTGATTGAATTTGGAGAGCCCATGCGAAATTAGGGTTCGCTGGCGCGAACTCGCAGACGCCCAATGGCAAGCGTCTGCGCCAGCCCGCCTATGAACAGTAGACGGGACACCTGCGACACGGAAAAGACGCGGACCGCAACACCGTCGGTCCGCGCTACCCGCTTTTGCGCGGCCGGCCAGAATGAACGGCGGACCTGAAACCCGCAGATCCAAGCTGTCCTGCCGAAAATGAAAAAGGCCGCCGAGTTTCTCAGGGGCGAAACTCGGCGCTACCTGCTCGATTCCCTAATTGCACCACAGCTCCATGTGGATGAGGCGCGGTCTCGGGCAAGCGCCGGAAGGAAGCGGCAGCGCCATGCCGGACTTCCAGTAACCCAAGCGTTGCTGGATATTGGGCATCTCCGAGTCGATCACCGCAAGAGGGTTGCCGTCGCCGTAATGTGTCGCACTTCGATAGCGTAGGGCGGTCTTGTAGGTATACTGCGGCGTGAGGACGTTCACAGTCACCCAATAACCGTAAGGCGCATTTTCCGTTGGATCGACCGAGATGATGGCGCCCCTCAGTCTGCCAGTCTCGATATAGCGGACCTCGTCATTATTGTTTGTTCCTATGGTGTATTGGTAGACGCGCACGAATCGGTTTTGAGAATTCTCATAGGTGAGCGCCTGCGTGAGCACGAGTTGACTGCCGTTTCCGGCGTGCTGGCTAGCCGCCTGGACGAACAGGAGAGGTCGGTCAGTACTCCCGCGGGGATAGACGATCTTGACCACGTTGAGATAATGCGGCTGGGCAAAGTAGTCACCGCCACTGGAGGCGGCGCTTAGAGCGGTCAGGAGTTGAGGATCGCAGGGAGCCGACGGGGTCGACTGCAAACAAAGCTGGATACGCCCATCCTCTTCGGCGCCGGATGCAGTATCATCCCCGGCGACAGGCGGTCCCTGATTGGCGATGAAGCGCCAAGGTTCGCCTGTTGAAAAGGGCCTTGAAAGGTCAATATTTGAAATCACCGTCGATGTTGTGGATTGGGCCGCAAGGAAAGTTGGTAGCGCTAAAGCGACAACACAGATTTTCGACCTGAACATTTGAGAAAACCTCGTCGCGCCGAGATTCGTGACGCGGCGTTGCTTCGTTCCGCACATGACTATACACCTGACTTGATCGGCGTGGAAGATCACGACCGACGTAAGTTCAAAGGGGATCGTCCAGTAGCTGTGAAAGCGTTTTCATGCCTCACGGGGAGGCGAAATGCCTCCAATTTATGCGGTTATTTATCCTGCCGAGAATACTGCAGAGCCGCACCCCAGCGCCAGTCACCTCATAAGTGCGCTAATTGACGAATGGTCGGCAAACCGGGAATTGGGACTCTCAGAGTGCAATCCTTGCATGGAGGGCAAAGTTCTCCATCGCCCGTCCATCGACACGCCAAGGGAGAATTGGTTGCAGGCTCGCCTTCAGACCTTTCGCAAGAACTCCATGAGATTGGGATCGTCTCGCCATCGCTTTTTTCGGCGGCCCCCGCCTCCCGGATCGCAAGCAGCCGGAGCTTTCGGTTTCATTGCTCGGTCAGTTTCCGCGCAGATCCACCGCTCGGCGCACCCCTTTTTTTATGTGGCGACAACCGCAAGAAATCCCTTTCAAATGAGGCGCTTCGTGGACCATGCCAACATAAGTGATATCCCAACATATCTCCGCTTATGTGGTCGACCACATAAGCGCAAGTATCACGCGTGCCCACGCGGCTGGCGGCCGCCGTGACTTCAATGCTCCCGCCGCATTTCCAGCAAGAGAACTGCATTCGAAACTCGAAACTCGAAATTGGAAGATGGCCTTAAGGCAGTGCCGAGAGGCCAGTGGCTGGCGTCGAGCTCCGGCGATAGCGCGGGAGCTCCTCTTGGCTTCCCCGAATCCCTAAACACTAATTCCCAAATCCTGAGCGCGTGGCCCTACTGCCGGAGGGCACGGAGGGCGGCTTCGGGTTCCCGGCTGATGATGGTCAACAAGACGCGCGCCGCGCCTGTGGGCTCGCGTTCGCCGTTTTCCCATTTGCGGACGGTAGCAGCGCTGAGACCGAAGGTGCGAGCAAACGCGTCGCGGCTCAGGCCAATTCTGCGGCGAGCGGTTTTGATATCGGCGGGCTTAACAGGAACATGAATGGCCCGCCCGGCGGACTTATCACCCTTCGCATAGGCAAGGGCATCCTGCAGCCCCTGTAGAATTCCTTCATAAGCGCGCTTGCTCATATTTCGCTCCTCTGTAGCTCCGCTTTGATCTCCGTCACTATCTTGGCTAGCGCGTTTCGCTCGGCGTTGCTGAGGTCGGCCTTTTCGTTTTTGCCGAAGATCTCCAGCAGGAAAATGGGATGGTCGGCGTTGTAGTAGTAGTAGATCACCCGCACGCCGCCGCTTTTGCCCCTTGCGCCTCTCCCGAACCGAACTTTGCGCAGGCCTCCGGTACCTATCACGACATCGCCTTTTAGCGGATCGGCTGCTATGAAATCGATCAGCTCGTGCCGCTCGAGCTCCGACAGAAGTTTCTCGACACGTCCTATGAAATGCCGCGTCTCAACCACTGTCTGCATCATTTGAAGTATGCCCCATTGGGGCCATTCGGGTCAAGAGGAAAGGCGGGCGTAGGGAGTCTGGGGGGATTTTCGATTTTCGATTGCCGATTTTCGATTGTTGGAACCGAGGACAGTGGCTAGTGGCTAGAAGCTATTTCAAAACCCTCCGTAAGGCGATCATGAAGCAGGCGATATGAAAAAAGGCCTGGTAAATCGTCAGCGAACGGTCGTAACGCACCACCAGTCGGCGGAAGTTACCGAACCACGCGAAGGTGCGTTCGACGGTCCAGCGTCGTCGATAGCGGCGCAACGCCCGTGCCACGAGATCAAATCTTGAACAACGAATCGAATTTCTTCTTCGCGTTCTCGGCGGGCGACAAAGACCGCCTGCCGGCGCGCAAGATTGGATTGGGGGAGAAATAATCGCAGTAATTGGAAGCCTCTTTATCGCGCACCCACTCGGCCTGGGTTTCGGCGCACTGATTGTGCTTGGTGGGATCGTAGAAACGGCAGTTGCGGCAGGAGTGAAGATCAGCGTCGCAGCGAGGGCAAGTATCACGGGTGCCCACGCGGCTGGCGGCCGCCGTTACTTCGATGGTCTCGCCGCATTTCCAGCACGAGAAAGTCATCAGTTCTCAGTTGTCAGTTCTCAGTCTGCAGTTCTGCGGTTTGCGGCCAGACAATCATTGTGTCGGATAGAGAGCGGCCAGCCGTCAGCGTCCTCAACTGACGACTGACGACTGACCACTGACAACCCTTTCTACGTGTGCGCTTCGTCTTCGTCCAGAAGCTCGGGCGCTGCGGCCGCAGCCGCCGGCAATGCTGCCTCGCCCGGCTCGCCCTCGACCTCCGGGAGCTCCGGCCTGGGCGGCCCGACTTGCGTGAGCAGTTTGAAATTCCGGTAGTATTCCAGGCCCGTGCCCGCCGGAATCAACCGCCCCATGATGACGTTCTCTTTCAGGCCGCGCAGGTGGTCCACGGCGCCGCGGATCGACGCCTCGGTGAGCACGCGAGTGGTTTCCTGGAACGACGCCGCGGAAATGAACGAATCCGTAGCAAGCGAAGCCTTGGTGATGCCGAGCAAGAGCGGCCGGCCGGTGGACGGCTTGCCACCGTTAGCAACCACGCGCTCGTTCTCTTCGCGGAACCGGAACTTGTCCATCTGCTCATCGAGCAGGAACTCGGTGTCGCCCACCTCTTCCACTTTCACCCATCGCATCATCTGGCGCACGATCACTTCGATGTGCTTATCGTTGATGTTGACGCCCTGGAGCCGGTAGACTTCCTGAATCTCGTCTACCAGATACTTCTGGAGTTCTTTCTCGCCCAGCACCGCCAGGATGTCGTGAGGGTTACGCGGGCCGTCCATCAAAGGTTCGCCGGCCTTCACTTGTTCGCCCTCCTGCACCGAGACGTGGACGCCACGAGGCAGCGCGTATTCTTTCGCCTCGCCGTGCTCGGGCACTACGAGAATTTTGCGTTGGCCCTTGGCCACATCGCCGTACTTCACGACGCCGTCGATCTCGGTGATGACGGCGGTCTCATGCGGCTTGCGCGCCTCGAAGAGCTCGACGACGCGCGGCAGTCCGCCGGTGATGTCCTTGGTCTTGGTAGTCTCGCGCGGGATCTTCGCCAGCACATCGCCGGCGTTGACCTCGTCGCCATCCTGCACCATCAGGTGGGCTCGGGACGGCATCAGATATTTCTTGGAAGTGCTGCCCTTGCCTTGAATGACGAGCTGGGGCTGGTGCTTTTCATCCGGGGCCTCGGCCACCACCCAGCGCGAGAGGCCGGTCACTTCATCCACTTCTTCGTGGAGCGTGATGCCTTCATCGAGGTCCTTGAACTTTGCGGTGCCCGCGACTTCGGTCAGGATGGAGAAGGTGTAGGGGTCCCACTCCACAAGCACGTCGCCCACTTTCACCGGAGCGCCGTCGGCAAACTTGATCTTTGCTCCGTAGACCACGGCGTGGCGCTCACGCTCGCGGCCCTTTTCGTTCACAATCACCACCGAGCCGTTGCGATTCATCACCACGAAGTGGCCTTCGCGGTTGGTGACCGTCTGGAGGTTGTGAAACTTCAGGAAGCCGTTGTTTTTGGCTTCGAGGCCCGATTGCTCGCTCACGCGGCTGGCGGTACCGCCGATGTGGAAGGTCCGCATGGTGAGCTGCGTGCCCGGCTCGCCGATCGACTGCGCACCGATGACGCCCACCGCCTCCCCCATCTCCACCATCTTCCCCGTGGCGAGGTTGCGGCCGTAGCAGCGGACGCACACCCCGCGCCGCGACTCGCAGGTGAGCACGGATCGAATGCGCACGCGCTCGATGCCCGCCGCTTGAATGGCGCTCGCCAGGTCTTCGTTAATTTCCTGATCGACGTCGACGATGACGTTGCCCTCGTAGTCTTTGATCTGTTCGAGGGAGACGCGGCCCACAATGCGGTCGCGCAGCGGCTCGACCACTTCGCCCGCTTCCACGATAGGTTCAACGTAGATGCCATCCACCGTCCCGCAGTCGAATTCGGAGATGATGACATCCTGCGCGACGTCGACCAGCCGCCGCGTCAGATAGCCGGAATCCGCGGTCTTCAAAGCGGTGTCGGCCAGACCTTTGCGAGCGCCGTGCGTGGAAATGAAATACTGCAACACGTCCAAGCCTTCACGGAAGTTCGCGGTGATGGGGGTCTCGATGATTTCGCCCGAAGGCTTGGCCATCAATCCGCGCATGCCGGAGAGCTGGCGAATCTGCTGCTTGGAACCGCGCGCGCCGGAGTCCGCCATGATGTAGATCGGGTTGAACTCCTGTCCCGCCTTATCCTGCGCTTCCATGCTCTGGAACATTTCATCAGCCACCCGGTCGGTCACGTTCGACCAGATGGCGATCACCTTGTTGTAGCGTTCGCCGTGAGTGATAGCGCCGTCTTGATACTGCTTCTCAACTTCGACCACTTCCTTTTCCGCGGCGCTCACCAGGCCGGCCTTTTGCAGAGGAACCACCAGGTCATCAATGCCGATCGAGATTCCGGCCTTGGTGGCGTAAAGGAATCCGAGAGCCTTGATCTCGTCCAGCATCTGGACGGTGGTATCGAGCCCGAAGCGCAGATAGCAATAATTTACCAGCGCCCCGAGCCCTTTCTTCCGCAGCAGGCCGTTAACGAACGGCATGATGGGGAGCATGGTCAGCGGATCTTTCGGCAAGTGGTCGTTCAAAATCACGCGGCCGACCGTGGTGTTGATAAACTGATTCTTCACCGTGATCGGCTCGGTGTGGATGACGTCCTGATCGTCATCAGCCAGAGTGAGGTCGATCACGCGGCCCGTGTAGCGCAAGCGGATCGGCGTGAGAGTCTCAACCTCGTTGGCTTCGAGAGCCAGGAGAACTTCATCGATGTTGGCGAAGGTGCGCCCCTCGCCCCGGGTTCCCTTCTTTTCTTTAGTCAGATAGTAAACACCCAACACGATGTCCTGGGTGGGAATGGCGAGCGGCTGGCCGCTGGCCGGCGAAAGAATGTTCCGTGAAGAGAGCATCAAGACCGAAGCCTCGATCTGCGCTTCCGGTGAAAGCGGAATGTGCACGGCCATCTGATCGCCGTCAAAGTCGGCGTTGAACGCCGTGCAGACCAACGGATGAATCTTGATGGCTTTGCCTTCCACGAGCAACGGTTCGAAGGCTTGAATGCCGAGCCGGTGAAGCGTAGGCGCGCGGTTCAGCAACACGGGATGGTCCTTGATGACGTCCTCGAGGATGTCCCAAACCACCGACTCCTGGCGCTCCACCATTTCCTTGGCGGCTTTGATGGTGGTGCAATGGCCTTCCTGCTCCAGCCGGTGATAGATGAAAGGCTTGAAGAGCTCGAGCGCCATCTTCTTGGGCAGACCGCACTGATTCAGCTTCAAGTCCGGCCCGACTACGATCACCGAACGGCCGGAATAGTCCACGCGTTTGCCCAGCAGGTTCTGGCGGAAGCGCCCTTGCTTGCCTTTCAGTGTGTCGGAAAGCGATTTGAGCGGGCGATTGTTCGCGCCGCGCAAGATGCGGCCGCGCCGGCCGTTGTCAAAGAGCGCGTCCACGGCTTCCTGCAACATGCGCTTCTCGTTCCGCACGATGACATCCGGGGCGTGAAGCTCCATCAGCTTCTTGAGCCGATTATTGCGATTGATCACGCGCCGGTAGAGGTCGTTCAGGTCCGAAGTGGCGAACCGCCCGCCATCCAGCGGCACCAGCGGCCGCAGCTCCGGCGGAATCACCGGCAAAACGTCGAGGATCATATTCTCCGGCCGGTTGCCGGATTTCCGAAACGCTTCGACCACTTTCAGGCGCTTGGCGTACTTGATGCGCTTCTGCTGCGAGGGATCGGATTTCATCTTCTCGCGCATTTCGACCGAGAGCGTCTCAACGTCGACGTGCTTTAAAAGCTCCTTGATCGCTTCCGCGCCCATTCCAGCACGGAATTTGCCTGAGTATTGCTGCTGAAGCTCGCGATAACGCTCCTCCGTCAACAGCTCCTTTTCGTTTACCGGAGCTTCCCCGGGATCAAGGACGACGTAACTTTCAAAGTAGAGGACCCGCTCGAGGTCGCGGAGCGCGATATCGAGAAGGTGCCCGATGCGGCTCGGCAATCCTTTGAAGAACCAAACGTGGGAGCATGGCGAAGCCAGCTCGATGTGACCCAGCCTTTCACGGCGTACCTTCGACAGAGTGACTTCCACGCCGCACTTGTCGCAGATCACGCCGCGGTGCTTCATCCGCTTGTATTTTCCGCACAAGCACTCCCAGTCCGTCACCGGGCCGAAGATTCTGGCGCAGAACAGACCGTCGCGCTCCGGCTTGAAGGTGCGGTAGTTGATGGTTTCCGGCTTGGTGACTTCGCCGTGCGACCACGACCGGATTTTTTCCGGCGAGGCCAAGCTGATCCGGATGCTGTCAAACTCGGCAATCAAACTCACTCGATCATAAGGGCTGCTTCGAAACAATTTTTGCCTCCTTAAAAAGAAGGATCGAAACTTGAAATTCGAAAATCGAAATTAGAAAGCCCCTGCGGTCGTGCACCGCCACTACTGGGAGGCTTTAACCCCTGCAAAATCAGTAGTTACGTTCCAGTCGAGGCCTCTCGGGTTCGTTCCTCGAGAATTGTGGGTTCGAACCCAAGCTCTACTGATTCTAAAGGAGTTCTTGGGTTCGTGTTTCATCAAAAACCGCTCAAATCTCGGGTTCGTTCCAAGAAGTTTTATTGATTCTAAACAACTTCTTGGGTTCGTTCCTCATTTTTCCATAGGGGGGTACCCCCCGTTTCGCCGTTCACTCTGCCGCTGCCGCCGCCACCACCGCCTGTTCGCGCGGCTTTTTGAGCAGCTCCACATCGAGGCAGAGGCTCTGAAGCTCGCGCACCAGAACGTTGAACGATTCCGGAACACCCGGCTCGATCGCCGCCTCCCCTTTCACGATGGCCTCGTAGATTTTGGCGCGACCGTAGACGTCGTCGGATTTAGCGGTGAGCAGTTCCTGCAAAATGTACGCCGCGCCGTAGGCTTCCAAAGCCCAAACTTCCATTTCGCCGAAGCGCTGGCCGCCGAACTGGGCCTTTCCTCCCAAGGGTTGTTGCGTGATCAACGAGTAGGGTCCGATCGAGCGCGCGTGGATCTTGTCGTCGACCAAGTGTGAAAGCTTGAGCACATAGATGTAACCGACGGTCACTTTCTGCTCGAAAGGATCGCCCGTGATGCCGTCGCGCAGGGTTTCTTTGCCCGAAAGCGGAAGCCCGGCTTTCTCCAGGTATTCTTTGATTTCTTTCTCCGTGGCTCCGTCGAAGACCGGCGTCGAAAACGCGACGCCTTCCTTAATGCTGCGCGCGTAGTCCAGTATCTCCTCGTCATTCATCTCGTCGAGCTTGGCGGCGAAGGGGCTGTCGCGATACGTTCCTTTCAACTCTTTGCGGACCAGCTCGGCTCGAGACTCGGTGGAAAGCAAGTCGCTCACTTTCCTGCCCAGCTCCCTGGCCGCCCAGCCCAAGTGAGTTTCGAGAATCTGGCCCACGTTCATTCGCGAGGGGACACCGAGCGGATTGAGGACCACTTCTACCGGCGTGCCGTCGGGCAGGTAGGGCATGTCCTCCTCGGGCAGGATGCGCGCGATCACCCCCTTGTTGCCGTGCCGTCCGGCCATCTTGTCGCCGACGGACAGCTTGCGCTTCATGGCGATGTAAACCTTCACCAGCTTGATGACGCCGGGCGGCAACTCATCGCCTTTTTTCAGTTTCTGGATGTTGTCTTCCGTGATCTTTCCGAGGATGTCGATCTGCCGCGAGGTCATTTCTTCGATCTCGTCGATCTTCTCGAGCAGCGACGGGTCCTTTTTGGCGATCTTGATGCGCTTCAGGTTTCGAGTGGAGATACGCGCCAGAACATCGCGGTTCAGTTCCGTATCTTTGCTCAGAAGGCGCTTGTTGGTTTTCTCATCGTGCAGGTCGGCGAGCAGTTTCTCGCCTTCCAGCAGCGCGCAGAGCCGCTTCAGCCGCTCATCGTTCAAGATCCGAATCTCGTCGGCGAGGTTCTTCTGCAAGCGCGTCACCTGAGCGGCCTCGATGGACTTGGCGCGCTCGTCTTTTTCCGCGCCCTTGCGCGAGAACACCTTGACATCCACCACGATGCCTTCGATGCCGGGCGGGCAAGTGAGCGAGGCGTCGCGCACGTCGCCGGCCTTCTCCCCGAAGATGGCCCGCAAGAGTTTCTCTTCCGGAGTGAGCTGGGTTTCGCCCTTCGGCGTCACCTTGCCCACCAGGATATCGCCCGGCTTCACATACGCCCCGATGCGGATAATGCCGCTTTCATCCAGGTCCTTCAGCAGAGATTCGGAGACGTTCGGGATATCGCGCGTGATGTCTTCCGGGCCCAACTTCGTGTCGCGCGCTTCGATTTCAAATTCTTCGATGTGAATGGAGGTGTACGAATCCTCCTTCACCAGTTTCTCGCTCACCAAGATCGCGTCTTCAAAGTTGTAGCCCCGCCAGGGCATGAAGGCCACCAGGACGTTTCGCCCCAGCGCCAGTTCTCCGCGGTCCGTGCACGGCCCGTCGGCCAGAACCTGTCCGGCCCCCACGCGTTGGCCCTTGTACACGATCGGTTTCTGGTTGATGCAGGTATTCTGATTCGAGCGGCGGAACTTGATGAGCTGGTAGATATCCGCCCCGACTTCGCGCGAAAGCTGGCCACTGTGGCCGTCGCCCTCAACGCGCACGATGATGCGCTCGCTGTCCACGCTATCGACCACGCCATTGCGCCTGCAAATCACCACCGCGCCCGAATCCCGCGCCGTGACTTCTTCCATGCCCGTGCCCACCAGCGGCGCTTGGGCGCGCAGCAGAGGCACCGACTGCCGCTGCATGTTCGAACCCATCAGAGCGCGGTTGGCGTCGTCGTTTTCCAGGAAAGGAATCAGCGAAGCCGCCACGCTCACCAGTTGTTTGGGGCTGACGTCGATGTAGTCGATCTCCTCGCGGTTCTTCAGCACAAAGTTTCCGGCCTGACGGGCGTTCACCAACTCGTGGACGATCCGGCCTTTGTCATCCAGTTCCACGTTCGCCTGCGCGATGATGTGCTGGTCCTCTTCCCAGGCGGAGAGGTAGAACGAATACGGCTCGGTCTCCACCAGCTTGCGCTTCTTTTCGCGGATGTCATCGTTGACCAGTTCGACTTCGCCCAGCTCGACATGCTCGCCCACTTTCCAGGATCCATCGCCGCCATGGGTGATGGTCACATAGTCCACAACCCGTCCGCCGCGCACCTTGCGGTAAGGGCTCTCGATAAACCCGTATTCGTTAATGCGCGCGTAACAGGAGAGCGACGAAATGAGTCCGATGTTCGGGCCCTCCGGCGTCTCGATAGGACAAATGCGCCCGTAGTGAGTCGGGTGGACGTCGCGCACCTCGAAACCCGCTCGCTCGCGGGAGAGACCTCCGGGGCCGAGGGCGGACAGGCGCCGCTTGTGAGTGATTTCCGACAAGGGGTTGGTCTGGTCCATGAATTGCGACAACTGCGAGGAGCCGAAGAATTCCCGGATCGACGCCATCACGGGCTTGGCGTTGATCAAGTCGTGCGGCATCGCCGTCGACATCTCCTGATAAACCGACATCTTCTCCTTGATCGCCCTTTCCATCCGCACCAGGCCGATGCGAAACTGGTTCTCCAGCAACTCGCCCACGGCGCGCACTCGCCGGTTGCCCAGGTGATCGATGTCATCCACGGTGAAACTGCCGCCCGGGTTCTTCCGCAGCTTCAGCAAGTAGCGAATGCTCGTGTAGAAATCCTCCGGATCGAGGGTCCGCTTATCCAGCGGCAATTGCACGATCGAGGCTTCAGAATGATCGGTGGCCAGGGTGCCTTCGCAGCCGCGCACCACTTCGGAACAGACGTTGTCCTCGCGCTTGCCGACGAACATCTTCTCCTGATCGACCAGAAGATAAAAATTCGCCGCCGGCAGATTTTTGGCCGCTTCCATCTCAAACGTGGTGGCCTTCTCGTCAATCCGCGTTTTCAGGCTGGTGTAGTAGCCCATCTTGATGTTGAACTTCAGGCGCCCAACGCGCGAGAAGTCATACTTGCGCGGATCGAAAAACATGCCGTTGAAGAGCGCGGTGGCCGTCTCGAGCGTGGGTGGGTCGCCGGGGCGCATCTTCCGGTACAGCTCGATCAGCGCCTCCTGCGGCGTCTTCAGCGTGTCGCGCTTCAGCGTCTGGCTGAGGATGACGCCCACCTCGTCGCGCTCCGGGAAAAACACCGAGATGTCGGGAATGTTGGATTCCTGAATCGAACTCAGGATGTTCGGCGTCAGCTCGTTGTTGGATTCGAGCAGAATCTCGCCGGTCGCCGGGTCCACCACATCGGCGGCCGAATAGGCGCCCTCCAGGTCGTGCGAGGCGATCTCGACCTGCGTCAGATGCGCTTTCTGAATGTCCTTTAGCACCGAAGGCGTGATTTTCTTGCCGGCGTGAGCGATCATCTCGTGGCTGCGCGGGTGCTCGATGTTCTTGGAGATTCTCCACCCCACCAGGCCCTCGGAAACCTCCCAGAAAAGTTTCCGCTCTTTCAGGTGAATGTTCTCGACCTGATAAAAAGTCTTGAGAATTTCCGAATCGTTCTTCAGCCCCAGGGCGCGCAGGAAGATCGAGGCCAGGAACTTCCGCTTGCGATCGATTCGGACGTAAAGGACGTTCTTCGTGTCGTATTCAAACTCGACCCAAGAGCCGCGATAAGGAATAATTTTGCCGAGAAAGTAAGTCTTCTGGGGGTTCGACTCGAAGAAGACTCCGGGCGAGCGGTGAAGCTGGCTCACGATCACGCGCTCGGTGCCGTTGATGATGAACGTGCCGTTCTCCGTCATCAGGGGCACTTCGCCGAAGTAGACCTCTTGCTCCTTGATGTCGCGAATGCTCTTGTGTCCGGTGTCGGCGTCCTTGTCGTAGATGGTCAACCGGATGGTGACTTTGAGCGGGGCGGCGAACGTCATGCCCCGCTCCTGACATTCCGCCACGTTGTACTTGAGCTGCAAGGCGACCGGGTCGCCGCACTTATTGCAGAACGTCACCACGTTCTTGTTGAAAGTGCCGCACTTGGTGCACAGAACGTCGCCCATCTTGAACGGGTCAGTGATGACGGTGTGGCCGCAGTTCTTGCACGTGCTCCGCAGATGGTGAAGACCGCGCAGGTTGCCGCACTTGCACTCCCAATTCCCGATCGAATAATCCACAAAGTCGAGCTGCGACACGCCGCGAAAATCGTTGATGGGAAACACCGAATTGAAGACGGCTTGCAGCCCGCTGTCCTCACGCTCCGACAGAAGCAGGTCCATTTGCAGGAAGCGCTCGTAAGACCGCCTCTGGACCTCAATGAGGTTGGGAATTTTGATGACGGTTGGTATTTTGGAGAAATTAATGCGCTGACGCACAGCGCCGTTCCCGCCGTTAGGCATTCCGGATACTCCTCGCGAAAATTTTGTGGAACTCAAGTGGCAACGTCGACACGCAATTCTGGTTAAATTGGATGCACTCCCCGGGGAGGAAGATGCATGCCCCCGCTCCCGCCCGGAGAACTGCCTGCCCCGCTTCCCGACACTCTCTCGGGCTGTCCCGCGCCGTTGTAGCAGCGCTCGGTGCCTGCCCCGCGGGGCGGCGAGCGCCGAAAGGCGGCGGCCCCGGCCAGGCGAAGCTCCGGCCGCCGCTACAACCGATACAGGGCTACTTCACTTCAACGGTGGCGCCGGCTTCGGTGAACTTCTTTTTGATGGCCTCGGCTTCTTCCTTATTCACGCCTTCCTTGATGGGCTTCGGCGCGCCATCCACCAAGTCCTTGGCCTCTTTCAGGCCCAGGCTGGTGACCTCGCGAACGGCCTTGATCACGCTGATCTTATTGCCGCCAATTGCGGTGAGGATCACGGAGAACTCGGTCTGCTCCTCCGCGGCCGGCGCAGCCGCAGCGCCTCCCCCGGCAGCACCCGCCACCACCACCGGAGCAGCCGCGGCGGCAGAAACTCCCAGCGCGCCTTCGAGCTTCTTCACCAGGTCAGCCGCCTCCAGTAGCGACAGCGTTTTGATTTCTTCGACGATCTTGTCAACCTTTTCTGACATCAGTTTTTCCTCCTCCAAGAATCCTGCGCGGTCTCGATCCGGCGAACGTCAAACCTTCGCCGCCGAGACTAGCTGCCGGTTGCTTCCTTGAACTTCCCTTCCTTCACCCCTTGCTGAACCACAACAGCGAGTTTTCTCGCCACGCCCGCGATGGCCGAAGCCACCCGTTGTGCCGGCGAATTGCACAAGAACAGAATCTTTGACTGCAAAACCTCGAGTGGCGGCAAAGTGGCGAGCGCGCCCAACTCGGCCAGAGAAACCACGCGCCCTTCCACCACGCCCGCCTTGAATACCAACGCCGGATTTTCCTTGGCATAGGCGGCCAGAACTTTGGCCAATTGGACCGGGTCCGAATCGGTGTAAGCCAGCGAAGTGGTCCCGCGAAGCTTTTTGGCCACCGGCTCGACCGGCGTGCCCGGCGCGGCGCGCTCGATCAAGCTGTTCTTGACAACTTTGTATTTTCCGCCCGCTTGCGCAACCTTGCGCCGGAGCTGAGTGTCTTCGGCGACGTGCAGACCGTCGAAGCCGGACAGGATGACGCTCTTGGCTTTCGCCAGTTCCTGGCGCAGCGCCTCGGCCAGTTTTTGCTTTTCGTCCTTCTTCATCGTCAAGCTCCTCAAAGGAAAACTACGCCGCTTCGACGGAGGCAGGATCGATCTTGATCCCCGGCCCCATGGTCGAGGAAATCACAATGCTCCTCACGTACTTGCCCTTCGCGGTCGCAGGTTTCGCCTTCAAAACACTGGCAATCAATGCTCCGGCATTCTCCGCCAGCTTCGCGGCGTCGAAAGAGACCTTGCCCACTGCGCAGTGGATGATGGCGGTCTTGTCCACACGAAACTCAACCTTGCCGGCCTTCACCTCGCGCACGGCGCGCGCCACGTCGAGAGTGACGGTTCCGGTCTTGGGATTAGGCATCAGCCCGCGTGGACCGAGAATCTTGCCGAGCCTGCCCACGGACTTCATCATGTCTGGCGTGGCGACAACGGCGTCAAAATCCATCCAGCCGCCTTGAATCCTCTGCACCACGTCGTCGCCGCCTGCTTCGTCAGCGCCCGCTTCCCGCCCCTCTCGCACCTTGTCGCCGGAAGCGATCACCACCACGCGCTTCGTCTTGCCCAAGCCGTGAGGCAGCACCACCGTGCCGCGTACCATCTGATCCGCGTGCTTGGGATCGACGCCCAGCCGGATGGCCACTTCCACCGTCTCATCGAATTTGGCAAACGCGGCCTTCTTGAGTATCGGCATCGCGTCGGTCAGGGTATAAGCCGGCTTGTCCACAAGCTTTGCAGAACCGTCGTATTTTTTACCCATCGTCGAATCCTTCCACGAAACTGGAAAATGGAAAATGGAAATTAGAAAATGGAAGTCTCTCCTCACTGAAGCTGCAAAAGCTTATATCCCGTTTCCATTTTCCAGCTTCCAGTTTCCAATTGCCTTTACGGTACAACTTCAAGGCCCATGCTGCGCGCCGTGCCCTTCACCGTCTGGACGGCGGCCGCCAGGCATGCCGCATTCAAATCGGGCAGCTTGGTCTTGGCGATTTCCTCGACCTGTTTCTCAGTAACCTTCCCGACCTTGTTCTTGTTCGGCTCTCCCGATCCCTTGGCGATGCCCGCCGCCCGCTTGAGCAGCACCGAGGCCGGCGGCGTCTTGGTGATGAAAGTGAAACTCCGGTCGTGATAGATCGTAATAACCACGGGAATGATGAGCCCTTCCTGATCCTTCGCGGATGTCTTGGCGTTGAACGCTTTGCAAAAGTCCATGATGTTCACGCCGTGCTGCCCCAGCGCCGGGCCCACCGGAGGCGCCGGCGTCGCCTTGCCCGCCCCAATCTGAAGCTTCACCATTGCTGTAACTTTTTTTGCCATTTACTTCCATCCTTTAGACGTCGATTGCCGCCACAATTCCTGATCGGCGGCGGTAAACCTTCGGCGCGACGGCGAGCAGCGCAAGTCCGACGGTTGGTACCAGGACTTTCTTCACCGGGTCGGCTGCCAGTCCCAACCCTTCCAGTGTGAATGCCCCCAGCACTTCACTATCACCCGCTTCCGCCATGACCACATTGTCGCCGCCCGTGTATCCGTCTACTTTCACAAATACAGCGGCAACCTCACGTTCGATCATTCGGCCCTCGATGGTTCGAAAAGCCATCCGTCGCGATGGTCGAATTCCCAAACCAGCAAGACGCGAGCTGGAAATCCAACTATAGCTGGCCCCTGTATCCACCATGGCCTCAAGCTCCTCTGACTTCGAGGGTTGGGCGGGATTCCGGATGGTCAGTTTGACCGAAAACACGCCCATAAATCGGCCCAGCCTTTCACACCTTTTCCACCTGGTAAAAATCCAACTCCACCGGCGTAGCACGTCCGAAAATCGTCACCATCACGCGCAACGTGGAGCGGTCGTCGTTGATTTCATCCACCGTCCCGTTGAAATCCTTAAATGGACCATCGGTGATCTTCACGCTCTCGCCTTTCTCATACTCGAGCTTGGGCTTGGGATTCTCCGCTGCAACCTCTACCTTATGGACAATCCGGTCCACTTCCTCTGGTGTGAGCGGGCTCGGCATCTGTCCCGAACCCACAAATCCCGTCACCCGAGGCGTCGAGCGGACGAGGTGCCAGGTGTCATTGTTCATGTCCATTTCGACCAGGACGTATCCCGGATAAAACAGCTTGGACGTCACCACCTTCTTGCCGTGACGCATTTCAATCACGTCTTCGGTGGGGATCATGATCTCGCCGAACTGGTCGGAGAGCCCCGCGGCCTCCACGCGGCTTCGCAGCGTTTCCGCCACCTTCTTTTCAAAGCCTGAATAGCTGTGAATGATGTACCAATTCTTGGGCATGCCTGACTTTCCTTACCCCCGCTTCATCAATTGCAAGAGTTTTCCGACGATGCGCAGAAAAGCCTGATCGCAAGCCCAGAAATAGAATCCCAAAAGGGCGGTCGTGAGGATGACCATCACGGTAGTCCCATAGATTTCCTGCTTGCCTGGCCAAGTGACCCTCTTCATTTCCACACGAACGTCCGCGACGTAAGCGCGGAACCGGGTCCATGGATCTTTCTTAGCACCGACTTCATCAGCCATACGAGTTCTCAGTTTTCAGTCGTCAGTTCTCAGCCTTTAGTCTCACGCATTCGTTGCGACAGGTCCGTTTCTGACGACTGCCTTCCGCCTACTGCTTTCTGGTCTCTGGCAGGGGCGGAGGGAGTCGAACCCCCATGACCGGTTTTGGAGACCGGCAGATTAGCCATTAATCTGACGCCCCTTTGAAAACCAGTAGGCAGAATGCAGTAAGCAGTAGGCAGCGAGCCTCCCGAACCTCGATATTGTCCCGCGCTGCCTACTGCCTTCTGCCGACTGCCTACTTCACCTCTTTGTGCACCGTATGGTGCCGGCACTTCGGACAGAATTTCTTGAGCTCCAGCCTGTCCTGGTGCTTCTTCTTGTTCCGCGTCGTCGAGTAATTGCGGTTCTTACAATCGCCGCATTGCATCGTTATGATTTCGCGCATTACTGCAGCCCTCAGCTCTCAGCCCTCAGCTATCAGCTCTCAGCCAACGCGTTTTGCTGATGGCTGAAGGCCGACGGCTGACAGCTCTATTGAATCACTTCCGTCACCGTTCCGGCGCCGACGGTATGGCCGCCTTC
>Ga0208457_1000209_pt1 | contig 72158 bp, 54 predicted proteins | sample June2015DPH_10_1_FD_185513 | JGI IMG/M metagenome (GOLD analysis project Ga0208457, IMG submission 185513) | Peatland microbial communities from SPRUCE experiment site at the Marcell Experimental Forest, Minnesota, USA - June2015DPH_10_150... | ecosystem: Environmental > Terrestrial > Soil >... | reverse complement strand
ACCGTGAAAACGGGCTCCAGAGACCCAAACGAACCTCGCAGATCCCTGCGGATCAGCCCAAAACGGCCAGCGATCAGCTCGCCAGAGAACCGGAAAGCAAAAAACCAGCGTTTTTCCGCAGCCTGTCAAGCCCCGCCCTTCCAATTCCGTGGTGAGAAATCCGCCTTAGTACGCGAAATACCCGTTGGGGGCCGACACACCGTTGGGCACGGTGGTACCCTCGATCCCGATATACACGGTGCGGCCAAAGAAGAACGGCATCCCGAAATCGACAGAGTCCGAGGAGGGGCCGGACCCGCTATCGCCCCCCAAGTCGTTGAACGCGAAAAAGCTCGAATTGCCATTGCTAAACAGCGTATCAGCGTTCGCGATGGTGAATGTAGCCGACCCCGTAGTGCCATTCCCATTCCCATCCGTATTGGTGACAGTGTAATTGACTGGGGAGGCAGGACAATAAAAGCCTGTAGGGTTACCATAAGTATCTGTGCACTCCGTGATGCCGAGTGTGGCATAGTCCAGGAAATAGATGCCGGTCGAGCCCGTATCGAAGAAGGCCGGGTACGAGATGCCCCCGTAGCTGGATCGAATATCGCCGCCAGTGTCGGTCGCGTAGAGCGTCGCGCTGCCCAGGGCATTGTCCGTTTGGGTTCCGACTCCAAAGATCAGCGACCCGGAAGCTGTGGCTTGGCCGCCGGGATCAATGGCGGGCATAGTAATCATCACGCCGTTATTGTCCGCCGCGAATAGCGCCACGGGGTTCCAAAGCTGATCGTTCAAGGGCACGGCAGGAACGCTGCACACATTTTGGGGGCAGATAAAGTACTGGGCCGGGGGGTTGCTGGAAGCCGAAGTGCAGGCGCCACCACAATCCTGGGCGAAGTTGCCGAGGCCTATAATGCCATTGGCGCCCAGCGTGGCGACCGTATTGAGATTGCCCTGGGGGCCAGGGTTGCCAAGGGTAAGGCAACTCGAGGGCACATCGAACGCCGCAGGGTTGCTGATAACCTGAATCGGAACCGAGGAAGCCTTTTCCCCGGCCATCGTCACGTCGGCGGTCGCGACAGGACCCCAGATGTAGGTGGTATCTGCAAATTGGATGCACTCCTGCAACACGTTGCTGCTGGAATCCTGGATGGTGGGCAGCGAGCTGCCGAGGGTACCAAGCGCGGTGGAAAGGACGCGCAGCCCCTCCGACATGGTATCCACCTGGACGTTAGGTATATCCGTACAAGTTGTGGTGCCCGGCAAACAGACGGTGACGGTAACAAACAGCATGTTGGTGGAATTGTTGGCCGGCCCCGCATTGACCTCCGCAGTCACCGTATTGGCCACGGGGGTCGGAGTGGGAGTGGGTGTGCTGCTGCTGCCGCCACAAGCAACGATAGCGAGGGCGCCCGCCAGGACAGCAAGAAAACGGGCCAGCATGGCCTTCGAATCATTCCTGAAAGTCATCGCACCACCTCCGCGGAGACGTTGTTCGGCAGGAGACTGGGCACGTAAGCGTGTCCGTGAAAGGAGCGCATGTGCCCGGCACTGACCAGCACCAGCTTGTCGGTGCGCACCACCAGCGGCCCGCCGCGTCGCCGCACCTGGGACCGCGCCGCTTGGTCGAGTTCTGGGAAGTAGGATCCCAGCAACTGCTGCATATTGGGTGCGAACGGCCCGCTCCAGGCAACCCCAAAGACCTTGCCGTCCGGCGAGACATACTCCCGGACCGTGGTGCCGTTCGATGCAGTGATTTGATGGAGCTTATAGCCCGGCCGAACCTGCTCGCGAATTTCGCCCTTCAGATACTGCTGGTCTACGCTTACCGACGACTCATACTCACCCAGGACCGCCCAGGCGGGGGCTACTCCCAGGATAAGTATCACCAAGACTCTCATAGCGGTTCTCATATATCCCCACTCGTGCCTTTCTTCAGTGTGTACCCTGAGCTACTTTGGGTTAGACGGTGTTTCCCTGCCAAAAGGTTTCATGTGACGGGAAAAATACCTGCAAGAACCCAATCGGTTGCCTCAATCACCTGCCGTCCTCGCTGCTTCCGTATCGGAAGGCGGCGCGATGCAAGTCCGGATCCCCGCCGCAAAGCCACAGTTCGCGAATGGCCCCAGGAGAGACCGGCCTCGATCATGAGGGCCTTCAGAATCATGGCACAAAGGTCACAAGCTGCCAAGTCGCACTGCATCTGTCGTGATTCCTGGGAAGGACGAAGACGATGGCGGGAGGGAGCGGCTTGGCAAAATGGGCGCAAGACGAACAGAGGGCGGAAGCCGCGATTTCGGCGGGGCTGAACAGGCTGCGGGAAGACCCGTAGGCGCTGTCATTCTGAGCGAGCGCAGCGAGCGAAGAACCCCCGCAGTTTGTCCTTTTCACTCACCCAGATGAACTGCCGGGGTCCTTCGCTTCGCTCAGGATGACAGCATTGGCGGTTCTTCCAAACCCGTGGTGGGAAACCCGGGTCAGGAGCCCGTGGGAGGCCGGCCGAGTTGCCTTCTACCCGGCTCCCGGCTGGAATCTCTGCAGTTCCGGCAAAAGGCGGTCGATGGCGCCTTCCAGGTTTGCCAGCGCGGGTCCGACCCCCTCCAGGGTTCCCTCCCTCGCCATTTGTTCCAAACTGCGAGCAGCTTCGAAGGCCTCCGGCGCCGCCATGTCTCCCACGGACCCTTTGAGCGAGTGAGCGGCCCGTTCCAGCGCACGCGGATCGCCTCCGGCGGCCGCTTGGCAGACGCCATCCATCAGCTTCGGACATTCCGTGAGGAACATCCCCACGATTTCGGTCGCCAAATCGTCGTCTCCCTCCAAGTGAGCCAGGAAGCGGGTCTTATCGAAAGCGGTTGCGGGCAGAGCTTCTTTCCGGGCTCCCGGGGCGGTCAGGGTTACCCCGCTACCCTGCGGGGGCTTCTCCGCCATGTGCTGGATAATCGCGAACAGGTCGCTAGCGCGGAAGGGCTTGGTGATGTAGCCGTCCATGCCGGCGGCGCGGCAGGCTTCCTCCTCTCCCGGAGTGGTCTGGGCCGTCAGGGCGATGATCGGCAGGCGCCCGCCGGTGTGGCGTTCTTTCTCCCGGATGGCCTGTGCGGCCTCTCGTCCATTCATCCGGGGTATCTCGAGATCCATCAGCACCAGGTCGAAGCCGTGCGGGTTCGCGTGCCCCACGGTCTCCAGTGCTTCTACGCCGTCGCCTGCCACCACGACCAGGTGGCCACGCTTTTCGAGAAGGTGCGTCACGAGCACCCGGCTGACTTCGTCATTTTCCACCAGCAGAATGCGCAGAGCGCGTCCGAACTCCTCCGCGGAGCCAAGCATGAGGGAAGGTCCCTTTCCCGCCGAGGCGGGCTCTTCCAGCGCCTTGACCAGGGTCGGGACGAGTTCCGCTTCCCGCACCGGTTTGGTGAGATAGCCTACGATTCCCAACTCCCGGCAACGCGGTGTATCGCACCACTCCTCCTGGGGAGGAAGCATCATCAAGATCGCCGCCGCAAACCCTGGAGTTTGACGCAATTGCCCGGCCCGAGAGACGCCCTCCCCGCCTGGCCTCGGCGCGTCAAGGAGCGCCAGGCGGAAAGGCGACTCGGATTCCTGCGCCCTGCGGATGGCCGCCTGCGCCCCTTCCATATCTTCCACGAGAGTGGGGATCATCCCGTGATGGCGCAGGATGTCCTCCACGATCTCACGGCTGGCCGCATGGCCATCCACGACGAGCACGGGCAGTCCGCGCAGCGGGGAGGGGGCGACCTCTTCCCCGGGCGCGGTTCGAGCTCCCAGCCAACCCAGGCGGACGGTAAAGTGAAATGTGCTGCCCTTCCCCAACTGGCTCTCGACCCAGATGCGGCCCCCCATCAGGCGCACCAGTTCCGCGCAGGCGGCCAGTCCCAAACCTGCGCCCTCGAAGCGGCGGGCCATGGAGCCATCCACCTGCGTAAAGGCCTCGAAGATCATCTCCAGCTTGTCGGCCGGAATCCCCACGCCCGTGTCGGCCACGGTGAAGTGCAGGCAAACGGCCGTTTCCTCCCGCGCTTCCAGTTGCGCGCGAACCACCACTTCACCTCGCGCGGTGAATTTGAGGGCGTTGCCCACCAGGTTCAGCAGGATCTGCTTCAGCCGCGCCGGATCCCCGAGCAACCTCGAGGGGATGGCGGGTGAAACCCCGTAGGCCATCTCCAGTCCCTGGCGGTAGGCCTGGAGAGAGAGCGGGAGGAGGGCTTCATCCACGGCGTCCGCCAGGACAAAGGGAACTGATTCGAGCTCGATCTGGCCTGCTCCGATCCTGGAAAAGTCCAGAATAGTGTCGATCAGGGCCAGCAGCGAGTTGGCCGAAGACTCCACCAAGTCCAGATAGCGGCGCTGCTCGGCGTTCAAGTCCGTGGCAAGCGCGAGTTCGGTCATGCCGATGATGGCATTCATGGGGGTGCGGAGCTCATGACTCATATTGGCCAGAAATTCGCTCTTGGCGCGATTAGCTTCCTCCGCTGCTTCCATGGCTTTGCGCTGCGCCACCTCCACTTGCTTGCGCTCGGTAATGTCCGAAAGCAAGCCTTGGGCGTAGCGGACGCCGTCTTTCTCGTAAGTTCCCACGGCCCGATCGTGCACCCAGATCCATTCCCCATTCTTGCGCCGGGCCCGGCACTCCACGTCATACACCTGTCCGGAGCTGAAGAGCGCCACAAAGGCTGCCTTCATACGTGGCTGGTCTTCCGCGTGGACGGACTCGAAGAAGAGACGGATGCCGGTCTGGTAGACTTCCTCAGCGGTAAACCCGGCTAACCTTTCGATATTGGGGCTCATAAACGCGAAATGGCCCTCGGAATCAACCGTCCAGACGACTTCGGGGATATTCAAAACGATCGAGCGGTACTTCTCCTCGCTCTGCCGCAGCGCCTCCTCCGCGCGCTTGCGTTCCGTGATGTCTTCCACGATTCCGTCGTAGTACAACTCCTGTCCGACATCGGCCCGAACGACGCGGGCGCTTTCCCGCACAAAGATCACCGACCCATCCCGCCTTGTCCAAGCCGCTTCCAAACCTCTGACTTCCCCGTCTCGCTCCATGCGTTCGCGAAACACCCGCCGCGGGTAGCTCGGCTCGAACCCCACCTCCTCGAGGTTGCGAGCGATCAACTCTTCCAGGCTCTCGTAGCCCAACATCCTGATGAGGGCGGGATTCGACATGATGATGCGGCCCTCGGGAGTGGTGCGGTAGATGCCGACGGTGGAGTTCTCGACGAGGCTGCGGAAGCGCTCCTCGCTTTCTTGCAGCGCTTCCTCCGCGTGCTGGCGCGCGGTAATATCGATGAAGTTCTCCAGCAGATGTTTGCGGCCGGCAATGACCACGGGCACCACCGTCTTGATGATCGCCCGCTGCTGACCCGTAGCGGTCAGCAGGACGCGCTCGGAGTTGTCCACCCTCTGCCCAAGATCTGTAACCGGACAGAACCCTTCGTTTGCTGGGCAGACGAACTTGTGGCACACCGCGCCCACTACGACGTCGCGCGGCTGCTCGACCAAGTCCAGGGCCACTGGGTTGGCGTCAACGATGCGGTGCGTCTCAGCATCAATGACGAAGATTCCGGTTTGCACGGAATTGAAGATGGCCTGGAGCCTGGACTCACTTTCCTGCAGGGCTTTCTCCGCGCGCTTCCGCTCCGTCACATTACGGGCAATGCCCTGTACCTCTACCGGCTTCCCGTTCTCGTAGAGCAGCCGCCCGCGAACCTCCACGGTGAGGCGGGTGCCGTACTTCGTAATAACCTCGGTTTCAGCCGCTTCAAACGGTTGTCCCTGCATGGTTTGGGCGAGCGCCTGGCGCACGACGTCCTGGCATTCGGGGGCAATGATCTGCGCAAGGTTCATGCCCAGTGCTTCTGCCCGGGTGTAGCCCAGGACCCTTTCGGCCGTGTTGTTCCAGGAGGTGAAGTTCCCCTCGAGATCGCGGGTATAGACCATGTCGATAGCGTTTTCGAGCAGGTCGCGGAAACGTTCCGTCAGGGCCGCCTCGCGCCGCAGCCATTCCCGGATCTCCCGCGTCTTGGCCCCCACTTGCCGCCGCAGGATCAACACCCAGGCTGCCGTGGCGAGCATCAGGACGCCCATTAGACCCATCACCCAGCGTGCCCGATCCAGGTTCCACCAGGGAGCCTTCTCCAGCAGCACCACCTCGGCGGGCGAGCCCACCAGTAACCGAAATGCCTGGGGCGAGCCGTTTTCACCCCATTGCACTTCACAAATCCCTGTAACCCGCACGCGGCTTCCCCGCGGCAGACGGGCCAGCGCCGCTTTCGCCTCGGAGCCAAGAACCCTGGCTTGAAACGCCACCCGGCCCGATTCCACCACCAGCGCGGGGAGGCTGCCTTCCGTCGCCAAGTCGAACACCCGGCCCTCCAGCCGTACCAGGGCTCCATCCTTGTCCGCCTGCAATACCTCCGACGCGCCGATGTCAGCCGGCACGGGAGGGGGGCCTTGGCCGACCTTGCGGAATACAGCGTCCTCGAGCTTTTGTGAGCCCTCACCCAACGCCGGAAACCCCAACACTTCAACGATGTCGCCAGGCTGAACGGCGGTCTGCTGGTTCGTCTCTATCCGAAGACTGTCCGTGGCATCCCTGATGTACAGCGAGCGGAAAGGCTGCTGCAGCGTGACCACGCCGCGGACCTTTACCCGGTGGCCGGAGGTGGCCCGCAGGCTCAGACGCATGAGGTCACCCAGAGAATCGATGGGCGGGACTTCGGCCGTGGGTGGGCCAGGCTCGGTGACACGGACGGAGGTGAGGTCTGGACTGTAGACGATAACGCCCACGAGCCGCTGTTTTTCATTGAACATGCCGCCACAAGCGCCCCGGACCAGCACCTTGGAATCAATTAATTCATGCGGCGCACTCTCGCGGTAACGCGGAACTCGCACCACGACCCGGCCCGCTCCCAAGGCGACAGCGAGCACAAGGTTCCGGAACTCCGGATCGACTTCGGCGGAACGGACAATGCCTTCGATCTCAACCCACTGGCTATCTGCCCGCCCCAGAGCCAATTGCTCATAGGGAGGTCGTAGCGGCGGGGGTAGCGGCGCGCGGCCCAGGATTCGGACCTTCGGTCTCTCGATCTGGTTCGCAAAGTACCCACGGTCGCTGACTCCCTCAACTTCCACAAGCTTGCCCGTCTCGAGATGCAAATCCTCCCGCGGCACATCCACCCAAATGCCGCCCGTCTGGTCTTGCACAAAGAGCATCGGCCTTGCCGCGTCGTAGTAGGTAACTACCGCCCGCAGCCGGACCGGATAGCCGAGATTCGCTTGTTTGGCAGAAAGCGCGCGAATGTCACCTGCTCGCGTCAGGAGGGGAAGGGAAGGTGGGACCACAGGGGCCCCGGGTTGCTGCCCCCACGCATACGTGAGCCCCAGGCACAAGAAGGTGAGCGAGAGAATAACAAAAGACCTTGGCGCCGACCGCATAGGCGTTGCCTCAGCGAGGCTTCCTTGCTTGGTTGTCATCAGCTCACCCAACCGGCGGGAGTCCGGTCGCCGGGCGCTGGGTGCCGAGGCGTGGCGCTTCCAGGCGCATTCCGGCAGACTGCCGGTTCCATCACAGGAGCTGCAGCCCATCGGGGGGAGACAAGCTTCAAAGACAGGAAGTCCCCCGTCTGGCCCATGAGGCCCTCCTCTATGTTTTCGGCAGAACGCGCGAGAACTTGACGGAAACCACTGGGCTTTCTCCGGTTGGGCAAGCCGGCGCCTGCGGCATCCTGAAGCTGTGAAGAAATCCCTGAACGAGCAAAGGCATTCCACGCAAAGGCGCAAAGTCGCAGAGGGCGCAAAGAGAACAAACCAGTTATTCTTTGCGAGTCTTTGCGCCTTGGCGTCTTTGCGTGAAATTGTTTAATCTTTCACAGGTTCATCCTGATTTGGGGTGGGTCCCAGCAGGCCGCGGGAAAACTTGCAGGCACTCGATCCCCTGCGGGGATTAGGGCGAGGGCTGAACCAAAAGCCGAGAATCAATGGGTTGGCACAGGTGGGGTCAGAGCGTAGTTGTGAATCGACCCGCCCGCGGCCACACCGATGTGCACGATGGAAATCCAACGCTCGGCACGATGGTGGCCCGTGCGATGAAAGAGATAGGATACGCCGATCGACGCCGCCGTGCCCGCCAGCTCAATCCCCACAAAGAGCGGCCGGTTATCGACGACGGAGTTGGTCAGCAGCCATTCGTCGTTGCCCTGGCCGCGAAAATGCCGCGTGGAAGCATAGTCGAGCATGCGCCCGGCGCCCACTCCGGTAAATAGCCAGGCGTTCTCGGGGTCCCAGAAACGATGCGGATGAGCCTCGATTTTCGCACCGTGTTGCGGTGCGGGAGTGGCGGGCGTCGCTTGGCCCGCCCCGGCCTTGTCCTGCGCAGGCAACACGGCTGAGAAGCCCAACCAAAGCGCCAGGAAGAGGATGGCATCGGTGCGTGGCATGGCCCGCATTCCGGTATCCTGAGCGAGTGGCCCGGACCTATTTTGGAGGTTCGCGGTTCTTCCCTCATTGACGACAAAAAGCCGCGGACCTAAACGACAGGTCCGCGCTACGCCGGCTCGACCACCCCCTGACCCCCTCCTGAACCAGGAGGGGACCTTGCTCACAAATACTTCAGCAGCTCATCCAGGGTCTTCTGGATGCCGACGTAGGGGTCGCCCTCGCCTTCGTATTCAATCGAATAGATTCCCTTGAAGCCCGCCTTCTTCGAAATCTCGATGGCCTTGGGGAAATCGTATTTCTTCTCGACGCCGTCCGCGCCGATGTCAAGTCCCTTGGCGTGGGTCACGACCTTCGCGTACGGGTAGAGCAGGGCCAACCCCTTTTCGCGCGTCGCCTCATCCGGGAAGTTGCCCATATCGGGCAGCGCGCCCACGTGCGAGAGGCCCACCAGCTTGAAGAGGTTCACCAGTTCTTCCGGGTGCTCGGAGCCTACCCCGCCGTGATTCTCGATGATCACGTGCACGTCCTTGGGCGCCGCGAAATTCACCAGCGCCTTGTAGGATTCGGCGGTCCGTTCCAGGCTCTTGGGGTCCATCGTGCCGGGGTCGCAGCGCACGGATTTCACGCCCAGGAAGTGCGCCACGTCGATCCATTTCTTGTAGGCATTAATGGCAAAATCGCGCTTTCCCTTGTCGGGATCGGAAAGCCCACCCTGGTCCCACAACTCCTCAAGGTCCACGGGCATGTTCACAACCGTCGACCGGGTGTGGACCAGCCGGCTCTTGATCTCCTGCAGATAGCTCGGGTCAGAAGAAGCAAAGTGCGGGGTGCAGAATTCGAAGTGATGCACCTTGTACTTGTTGACGATCAACTCGGGAAAATCCAGCAGGGCGAGCATGGGGCCGGGCAGGTTGAATTCCTTTTCGCGCGTCGACTGGAAGTAGTTATGAAGGCTCCAAGTGGAAATTGAAATACGTTCCAGCTTGGCGGCGGCGCTGGTAGCCGAGGCGTGCCCCGGCGTGGCCTGGGCGAGCGCACTTCCGCCCCGCAGCAAGCCCGCGGCAGCGGCGCCTCCGGCCAGGCGAGTCAAGAAATCACGACGAATCATTTTTCCTCCTTTTTGGTGAGGGCCGAGAGAATGTCCTCAGGAAAGCGTGCCTATTATAACTCCGGTTCCGTGCCCGGCGAAGGTTTCGTGGCGGCAGGTGGCGCATGAACAAGCTCCCCGCGGGAAGCTGGGGTTCTCTTCCGGCAGCGACACGTTGATGAACATGCCGGAGCCGAGCTCGAATTGGTAGCCACGGCAAATCCGTTTTTCAGAATTGCCGTGGGTTCGTCAACCCATGGAAAAAGCCCACGACGAAGAAATCGCTCGTCGTGGCTACCAGCTTTTTTCTTGACGTGTTTCTGAATTATGAATTATAAAACAACCGCGTCGGCTATAGTCTGACAATTCAGAGTTCATAATTTGTAATTGCTTGAAGAAAAGCCGCGGAGGCAACAGCAGGAAAGGCCGATGACTGAGAATCTGGTCGTGCCGCTCGAAGTGATTGAACGGCGGATATATCTCGTTCGTGGACAGAAGGTGATGCTCGACCAGGACCTCGCCGAACTCTATGGTGTTACTACCGGCAACTTGAACTTGGGCGTGCGCCGTAACAAGCTACGCTTTCCCGAAGACTTCATGTTTCAGTTGAGCGCGGAGGAGATGAAGTCTTTGATCTTGCAATCTGTAAGAGCAAAGGGCCGAGGGGGACGACGGACTCCGCCCTACGCTTTCACCGAACAAGGCGTGGCGATGCTGTCCAGTGTCCTTAAGTCCCAGCGGGCAGTGTTGGTGAACATCGTCATCATGCGCGCTTTCGTAAAGCTGCGGGAGATGCTGGCGACCCACAGGGACATTCTGCGAAAGCTGGAAAAATTGGAAAGAAAGTACCAGAGGCATGATACGCAAATCACCGCCGTCTTTGACGCCATCCGCAGTTTGATTGAAACTTCCAGACGCCCTCCGCGACGCATTGGGTTCACAACTCCGGCAAAGCGGTAGCCACGGCAAAACCGTTTTTCAGATTTGCCGTGGGTTCGTCGTCTTCTAAAACGCCGGTGGGGACACCGGCGCTACAAAAAAAGCCCACGACGAAGAAATCGCTCGTCGTGGCTACCTGCCTCACTCTACTTTCACTCCCCGCAGGAAGCTGGCGTTCTCTTCCGGCAGCGACACGTTGATGAACATGCCGGAGCCGAGCTCGAAGCCCGCCATCTTGGTGAGGCGGGGAATGATGCTCACGTACCAGTGAACGTACCTCACCCCCACGTATTCCGAGGGGGCGGTACGGATGGTGTAGTTGAAATCCGGATCGTCGAGCCCGCGATAGAGCTTGGCGAGGGTGCGGCGCAGATTGTGCGCCAGGTCAACGGCTTCGGCGTCTTTGATCTCCGAAAAGCACGCCATATGACGGCGCGGCATGATGAGCATGGAAAAAGGTGTGAGCGCCGCGAACTGCACGAAGGCCACAAAGTGTTCGGACTCGTACACGATGCGCGTGCTTCCCGCCAGCTCCTGGTCGAGCACGTGGCAGTAGATGCACTCGCCGAATTCGTCGAAATGCGTGAGCGCGTTGATGAACCGGTCGCGAAGCTGGGCGGTGATGACGGGGGCGGCAACCATCTGAGAGTGGGTGTGTTCGAGTGAGGTTCCCGCGGCCTCACCGTGATTCTTGAAAAGCGTCACCTGCTCGATGCGGGGGTCACGCGAGGCGAAGCTGAAGCGGTTGAGGTAGGTTTGAATGATGATCTCAACCTGCGCGTCATCCAGCAGCGCCGTCGTCTTGCTGTGGTCGGGTGTGTCCACGATGATTTCATGGATGCCCACGCCCGTCACGGTCCGCTGGATGCCCTGAATCGAACGGCGGAGTTCGCCCTGGTAGGAAAGCGCCGGGAACTTGTTGGGCGTGACGCGCACCCGCCACCCCGAATCGCCGGGCACGACGTAAGTCTCCGGCGGCGTCAGCTTTTCGTTCCCCGGGCAGAACGGGCAGGTGGGGACAAAGGTGGGGAGGGGCTTCTTTTCCTTTTTCTTTTTGACAAAATCCTCCGGGCGCTTGGCGCGCTCCGTGGCGATGATCACCCACTCGCGAGTCAGAATGTTGTGGCGCAACTCAGGCATGGCAGTTCTCCCTGGGCGCATTCTATAACATCGCGGGAGGAGTTGGTACGGGTGCGCGCTTGAGCGACACCCCAGCAGATCATTCCCGCCCCCACGCTTGGAACAGCCCTCTCCCTCGGGGAGAGGGTGCCCGACGCAGGAGGGCGGGGGAGGGGTCACTTCGTCTGGTAGGACGCCAGGAATTGCTTCATGGCCGCGTCGTTCATCTTCAGCTCGCCGCTGCGCAGGAGTTGCTGCCGCAGGTTCTGGCGGTAAATCTCAAACGCCAGATTGCGCTTCTGGTCGAGCAACTCTTCGCGGATCTGGTCGCGTTGCGCGGGGAAATCGGCATCATTGGCGGGAGTATGAGAGACCACGCGGAACACCACGCTGTTGGCGCCGAGTGAAACGACCTCACTGGTCTTCCCGGGGTCGAGCGTAAAGGCCGCGGCAAGCGTACTGCCGTTGCCCACGCCCTCCACGTATTCCGACTGGCTGAAGTCCTTGCTCTGCTTGGCCGCGAAGCCCGCGGCTTTCGCCGCCTTGTTGAAGTCCGTGGTCTTCGCCTGCTGGGCAAGTTGCTTGGCCTTATCAGCGGCAAGCACGTTCGCCTGGTCGTGGCGATAGTCCTCCTCCACGCGCGCGCGCACTTCGTCGAGGGTGGGCGTGTGCTCGGGAACCACCTGTGCCAGTTGGATAATCGCCGCTCCCTTGGGGACCGAAATGGGCGCACCCACTTCGCCCGCGCGGAGCTGGAAGGCCAGGTTCTCAAAAGCGTCGGCATTGCCGAGGTCCGGCACGGCCTGGGCATATTTGAAGAGGGGCGACTCCTTGGGCTCCAGTCCCGCCTTGCGAACGGTGGCCTCAAACTGCTGGGGATCCGCCTTAAGCTGGGTCTGGAGCTGGTCGGCCAGCTTCTCCTGCGCGTCTGCGAGTCGCTCCTTTTCGAGCTCGGCGCGGATGGAATCCTTCACCTCGTCGAAGGACTGCAGGTGCGCATTCTGCTTCTCCTCGAGCTTGAGGATGTGGATGCCGTAAATCGTTTTGATGAGTCCACTCACCGCGCCGGGTTTCATTGAAAACGCCGTATCTTCAAATTCCTTCACCGTCTGGCCGCGCACGATCCAGCCGATTTCGCCGCCCTGCTGGGCGCTGGTATCTTCGGAGTATTTCTTGGCCAGCTCCGCGAAGTTGCCGCCCACCCGGATCTGGTTCAGCACATCGGCAGCCGTCTTCTCGATGGTCGCAATCTCTGCGGCCGTCTTGCCCGTGGTCTTGAAGAGAATGTGCGCCACTTTCACGCGGTCGGACACACGGTAATCCGAGAGGTGCTGGGCATAGGACTGGCGCAATTCCGCCTCGTCGATCTTCACCTGCGCGCGCACTTGCTCCGGGTCAAGCAGCACGTAGCGCACCTGGCGCTGTTCGGGAAGCTTATAACGCGCGGGATCTTTCTGGAAGTACGCGCTCAAGCCTTCCGGCGTCACCTTGATTTCTTTGATGAGCTGGCTGGGGTCAAAGAGCACGTAGTCGATCTGGGCCTTGGCGTTGCGATGGCGGAACTCGGTGAGCAGGTCCGCGGGCGTCGCCTGCACCCCGTCCGAGACGATGCTGCGGACTTTCTCCAGAAGCAGGCTCTGGCGGAGCAGAATCTCAAACTGGCCCAGGGTCATGCCGGTCTGCTGCTGCACCAGTTCAGTGGCGCGGTCCGCCCCCACAAAAGTCCCCCCCGGATAGAGCCAGGGAATGTTGCGCAGGGTCGCGAAGACTTCCTGATCGGAGACGTCCACGCCGAGTTTCCTGGCCTGCGCGACCAGGGCATGCTGGATCACCATATCGTCGAGAACGCTGCCCGCGACGAGCGGCACCAGGCGCGAGTCGTAGCCGTATTGCGAGTTCTGAAAACGGGTGCGAATGGATTGGGAAAGTTCCTGCGTGGTGATGTTGTACCCACCCACCGAGGCCAGCACGTTCACCTCGGCGCGGCTCGTATCTCCTCCCCCCCCGAGGGGCATCAGCGTGATCACCATGCCGAAGGATACAATGCTGAGGAAGAAAATCAGCAGGTACTTCTTCACTGCCTCACGGTTCTTGCGGAAGAATCGATACATGATGACTCCTGCGGATTGGCCAGAACCTTTCTATTATAGAGGAGTAGGGCGTATACCGGCAAGGCTTACGCGTGCCTGGCAGTGGTGCATTGCCGAAGTCATCAGCGACCACCCCGCCCTTCGGGCACCCCTCCTGAACCAGGAGGGGAATCTTGCCCGGCCAGGAAAAGGAGTCCCCTCCTAAGCTTAGGAGGGGTGGCGCCGCAGGCGACGGGGTGGTCTCGATCCCAGATTGTGGCTCGGCGAGAATTCGCGATTGCGCGAGGCGAGAAACGAATCATCTGCCCCATTTCCTGGATGATGCGGGCTAAAACTCCTTGACCCTCGCAGGTGTTTCGACAAGAATAGGCTTGCAGGATGGGAGCGGTATGGGCACGCCACCACGCCTTCGCGGGCGACCCCGAGGGCGGCACCTCGAACTCGAATGGACTACGATCACCTACCGCACGATTGCGTTTTGGGTGCTGCTGGCGTTGGCGCTGGCGGGGATTTCCCTGTACGTGATTTCTCCGCGGTTTACCAAAGAGAAAATACGCCAAGGGTTGGAAGCCATGGTGGGGGACGCGGGGAAAGTTTCCAGTTACGGGGCGGCGGCGGGCCGCCGGGAAGCCCACTTCGTGAACCTGGACGGCACCGTGCGCGTCAAGAAGGCGCGCTCGCTGGAATGGATTCGGGCCGACTACAACACCAGCCTGGAGAAGGGTGACTACGTGCAGACGGCGAGCGACGCCGTGGCGCGCATCATTTTTGCTGACGGCACCAACTACATGCTGAAGCCCGATGCGCTCATTGTGGTCGAGGAGAGCCGCGAGGACCCCGTAACCCGCGCCACCCGGGTGGCCGTGCAGGTCAGTTCGGGCTCGGTGGACTTGGCGACGGGCCGTTTCGAGACTCCGGGTTCGACCTCGCAAGTGGCCTTCGCGGACGCCGTGGCGAGTCTGAACGAAGAAAGCCACGCTGCCGTCCGCAATGATCCTGACAAGAACGTCCACGAATTCACCATGGACTTGGGCCAGGCAGAGCTGACCCGAGGCTCCACCAGCGTCCAATTGGGGCAATACGAGCAGGTCTCGTTTGAGTCCCAGCAACCGGGTTTGGTGCGAACCAGGGTGATTGCTCCGCCCACCTTGCTGACGCCCCAAAACATGGAGTTGAAACTGGTTAAGGACCCCAAATCCGCGGTTTTGGAATTCACCTGGACGGAGGTTCCGGAAGCGAAAGCCTATCACCTGCAGATATCCCCTTCGGCCGTGCTTTCCAACTTTGTCGTGGACAAGAAAATCACCGGGCACACCTCCTTTGAGATTTCCGGCTTGGAAGAGGGGAATTACTGGTGGATTGTCATGGCGATTGACGCCAAAGGGGCGGAAAGCCAACCGAGCCAAGCCAGCCGGTTGAGCTTGGTGCAGGAACTGATGGGGAATCAGGCTTACCTGGAAATCACCAGGATCATTCAGCACGGCAGGGTGGTGGAGGTGCAGGGGAAGACAGAGTCCGGTTCCACCGTGATCGTCAACAACGAGCAGGTCTTTTCGATTTCGCCGGACGGCACGTTCCGGCACTTTACGTCGCCGCTCGTGCATACCGGGTCGAACCAGCTTACGATCACCGCCCAGGATCGCAAGGGCAACACGAAGACCATCCGCAAAACCGTCGTGATCGAATGAGTGTGCCCAGCGCCCGGCATCCCGACCGAGCCCGGCAGGAGTTCATAAGAGAATGAACCTTCGCTCCTTGTTCAGTGTTTTTTCCTCCGACCTTGCCATTGACCTGGGCACGGCCAATACCCTGGTGTACGCCAAGGGTAAGGGGATCGTCGTGAACGAACCCTCCATCGTGGCCATTAACAAGGTCAATGGAGAGGTCGAAGCCGTGGGACGCGAAGCCAAGGAAATGCTGGGCCGCACGCCCGGCAACATCGTGGCGATCCGCCCCTTGAAAGACGGCGTCATTGCCGATTTCAAGGTGACGGAGAAGATGCTCAACTACTTTATTCAGAAAGCCCACAACCGCAAGATGTTCGTCCATCCGCGGATTGTCATCGGCGTGCCCTCGGAAATCACCCAGGTGGAAAAACGCGCCGTACAGGATTCCGCCATGCGCGCCCGCGCCAGCGAGGTCTTCCTGGTGGAGCAGGCGATGATGGCGGCCATCGGCGCGGGCCTGCCCATTACCGAGCCTTCCGGCAGCATGATTGTCGATATCGGCGGGGGCACCACGGATATCGCCGTCATTTCCCTTTCCGGAATCGTTTACAGCCGCTCCGTGCGCGTGGCCGGAAACGAAATGGATGAAGCCATCACGGCGTACTTGAAGCGGAAATACAACCTGCTGATTGGCGAACGCACCGCCGAGCAAATCAAGATTGAAGTCGGGTCTGCCTACCCCCTGGAAAAACCCCTCACCATGGAGATCAAGGGCCGGCATCTCCTGGAAGGCATCCCCAAAACCATTACCATAGACGACTCGGAGATTCGGGATGCCTTATCGGAGTGCGTTTCGACCATCCTCAACGCCATCCGCGTGGCCCTGGAGCGCACCCCGCCGGAGCTCTCCGCCGATATCTCGGACCGGGGGATTGTCCTGACCGGGGGCGGTGCGATGCTCAAGAACCTCGACAAACGCATCCGCGAAGAGACCGGTCTGCCCGTCTCGATCGCCGAGGATCCCTTGGCTTCCGTGGTATTAGGAACGGGTAGAATGTTGACGGACTTTAATCTTTTGCGCCGAGTTGCGATAGAATAAGGTGGCGGGGTCCCAGCCGCCCAGGGCCGTGGAAGCATCACCCACGAAGTAACCCCTCACCCGTCCCGCCCCGGCTTGAGAAAGCGCCGGTTGCGGTCCACCCTCTCCCCTTGCGGGAGAGGGTGCCCGAGGTACGAGGGCGGGTGAGGGGGCCCCGAGCACCGGGGGTGAGGGCTTTCTTCGTGGGTGATACTTGCATGGCTATAGAGGTACACGACACCCGGGACTTTGGTACGCCCCCCAGCCGGCCTTTTCGCTTGCAAAGTTCAGAATTATTAATATTATGGGGGGGCGGCGCCGATAAGGAATTGAAGGGGAATTGCCGGTGACGGAATCATTAGGCGGCCTATTACTGAATTACGCAAGACTTCGGTGGTTTCCGGCCCCCACCACCCTGGCTTCCGGCGACGAACCGCTGACCACGGACCACGGACGTTATCCCGATGTTTGATCCGAACTCCCCGGAATTGACGCGCCCGGTAGAGGCCTTGGACCACGAGGGGCCGGAGATGCCCGCCTTTGTCAGCCGGCACCCCTCCTTCTTTATCCTCCTGGCCGTCATCACGGCCCAGATCCTGCTGCTCTCCTTCCAGATCACCCGCAATCCCAACGTGCGCCTGATCCGCTATTGGGCAGTGGCGGTTTTCGATCCCATGGAGCGCTCGCTGCGCGGCCTGCTGGACGTTTCCTCGCGCGCCTATACAACTTATCGGCACCTCTGGCACGCCCAACAGGAGAACCAGGAGCTGCACGTGCAACTGGTGGCGGCGCAGGTGCAGGTCCAGCGGCTGGCGGAACAGGCGGGAGAGACGGAACGCTTACGCAATCTGCTGCAGTTCAAGAATCAACTGGCGTTCCAGACCGTGGCCGCGGAGGTGATTGCCTCCAGCCCGGGCGAGAACTCCAACGCCATCTTCATCGACAAGGGCTGGGATGCCGGCCTGGTGAGCGACCTCGCCGTCATCACCCCGGAAGGCGTGGTGGGCAAAATCCTGGCCATCTACCCGCATAGCGCCCAAGTGCTGCTGCTTGCTGACCCCTCGAGTGGTGTGGGCGTGACGCTCTCCCAGACCCGCGTGCAGGGTATCCTGAAGGGCGACGGCGGAAACCTCTGCGACGTTCACTACGTGATGAATGAAGAGCCGGTGGCGCGCGGCGAAGCGGTGGTGACTTCCGGGCTCGACCAGATCTACCCCAAAGGCCTGCCGGTGGGAACCGTCGTGCAAGTGGGGGATGGCAACATCTATAAGAATATCGTCCTAAAACCCGCGGCGGACTTAAACCGCCTGGAAATGGTCCTGGTGGTCCTCAAACCCTCTGCCAGCCAACAGCAGGCCCTGAACCTGCCCACCAGGCCGTAAAACCTCAAGATTCCTGGTCCGGCGGTCCGGCCTTCAATGCATCCCCTCTGTCTCGGCAAGTGCCTGCGCCACGCGGGCGCGCCAGGGCCCTGGTTCTCAAGCCTGATTTGTGTGCCCCTTCGCCTGTGCTTGCAACAGAGGAATTCCCCCCAGCCCCCGCTTCTGGTAGTCTAGTGCGCCGATGCCTTCATCTCCCAATCGCCCGGTGGCGGTTTTTCGCGTGCATCCCGCTATCCTGACGGCCGCGGCGCTGCTGGCGCTGCTGCTCGAAACCTTTCTGCCCCTCAAGCTGCCGCTGGCGCGCCTGATGGATTTCCCCCTGCTCATCACCATCTATTTTGCGCTGGTCCGGCGTGACAAGCTTTTCGGGATTGGCCTGGGCACGGCGCTGGGCCTGATGCAGGACGCGCTCTCACACGGCTACATCGGCATTTTCGGGATCGCCAAGGCCATTGTGGGGTATCTGGCGGCTTCGGCGAGCACACGCTTTGAGCTGGATTCCATGGTGGCGCGCACCGTGCTGACGGGCGTCTTCGTGCTGGTTCACAGCCTCACCCTCGCCGCGCTCCAGCATGTCTTGCTCGAGACCCCGCCGCCTTTTCAGCCACTCACGGTCGCCAGCTCCATCCTGGTGAACGCCGCTTTGGGAGTGGTACTATTTCAAATCCTCGACCGCTTTCGCCGCCCGGCCTGAGGAGGCCACGGCCGCTCCCGGGTGCAGTCATTCCCGCGCAAGCGGGAATCTACTCCGCAAGCACATTGGAAATGCGCCGACGGACTGGATTCCCGCTTGCGCGGGAATGACCAGTGTATCGAAAGGGATCCCATTCCAAATGACACCAGCACTCGGCCGCTATTTGGGCTTTTTTTGTTCCCACGGCGTGCTAGAATTGCCCGCTGATTTTCCGCCGGCCAGATCACCTTCGAGGAGGTTATTCTTATGTCGAAACGCACTACTTTCGGCGTCATCATCGGGAACCGGGGCTTTTTCCCTGACGTCCTGGCTCGCGATGGACGCGAAGAAATCCTGCGAGTTCTGGAGAAAGAAGGCTACGGAAGCATCTGCCTGACTCCACAGGATACCAAGTTTGGCTCGGTAGAAACGCTGCAAGACGCCCGCAAGTGCGCAGATCTGTTCCGGCAGCATAGCGGCGAAATCGACGGGGTGTTGGTCAGCCTGCCGAACTTCGGCGACGAGCGTGGGGTGGCGAATTCCGTGCGCATGTCGGGACTGGACGTGCCGGTGCTTATCCAGGCTTTCCCGGACGAACCCCACAAGATGCTGATGGGGGGGCGTCGCGACAGCTTCTGCGGCAAGATTTCCGTCTGCAATAACCTGTGGCAGTACGGGGTCAAGTACACCTTGACAACCCTGCACACGGAAGCGCCAACTTCGGCAGCCTTCCAGTCTGACCTCGGAGCATTTGCAGCCACCTGCCGCATCGTAAAAGGACTCAAAAACCTCCGCGTGGGCGTGCTGGGTGCGCGCCCCGCCGCCTTCAACACCGTGCGCTTCAGTGAGAAACTGATGGAGCGCCACGGCATCTCGGTTGAGACGCTGGATCTTTCGGAAGTCTTCGGCCGCGTCGGCCGGCTGAAGGATGACGATCCGAAAGTTCAAGCCAAGATCGCAGGCATTCAAAGCTACGTCCCGACCGAGGGTGTGCCCGCGCCGCCCCTGGTGAAGATGGCCAAGTTTGGCGCGGTCGTGGACGACTGGATGAAAGACAACGAACTCGCGGGCACCTCCGTCCAGTGCTGGACCGCCATGGAGGAATTTTTTGGCGTTGTCCCCTGCGCAATGATGAGCATGATGTCGAATAACCTGCTGCCCAGCGCCTGCGAGACGGATATGATCGGCATGATCGGCATGTACGTGCTGCAACTCGCTGCCGGCGAGCCCAGCGCCATTGTCGATTGGAATAACAACTACGGCGAGGATCCCGACAAGGCCGTCATCTTCCACTGCTCGAACCTGCCCAAGCACTTCTTTGAAGACGCCAGGATGGATTTCCAGGAAATCATCGCGGGCTCGGTGGGCAAGGACAACACCTTCGGAACCGTGGTGGGCAAACTGAAGGCGGGGCCACTTACCTATTGCCGCGTCTCGACCGACGACCTCGCGGGCAAGCTGCGCGCCTACTGCGGCGAAGGGGAGATCACGGCCGACAAGCTCCAGAGCTTCGGCGGGTACGGCGTGGTGCGCATTGCGGGCCTGCAGAAACTCCTCCAGCACGTGTGCCAGCACGGCTACGAGCACCACGTGGCCGTCAACCGCAGCCATTACGGCCGCGCCGTCGCCGACGCCCTCGCGAATTACAAGGGCTGGGAGGTGTATCACCACCAGGGGTAGGTTACAGGCGTCGGATTGTGGGGAAGATCTGCCATCCTCCGCGGGATGGCTCTACAACCTCTGAGGTCTCGCCAAAGTTGGGGCGCCTTGACGGTCTGGGTGTCCCCCGCTGAATAAGGACAATGTGTCCGGGGCCCAAGTTGCATCAGCGGTTCCTTAGTGATAGCCTTTCCACTCTGCTTCATCCGCCAAGGAGTCATTTGTATGTTAGGTAGCTACCCCCTTTCTCGCTGCCCTGCCTGCAAGAAGGCATTTCGCAAGGAAATCGAGGATGCCACCACTTCTAAACCGAACCTGGGCTTGTTCGCCTGTCCTCACTGCGGCCTGAAGTTCCAACGCTTCGACCCGCAGTACCTGAAAGAGCCAGGCAGCCAAGCTGCCGCCCGGTAGCTTTTCGGATCCGCTGAGCCGACCCCCTGAATTCCAGCAGGCTAGATCCCTGCGTTCCCAGGTCGCTCAAAAACGCCTGCGCGCTTCACTCGTATCTCAGCGCCACCATGGGATCGACCTTGGTCGCCCGCCGCGCGGGAAGAATGCAGGCCAGCAAAGCCGCCCCGCATAGGAGAATTGAAGCCGATATCAGGATCGAACTATCCGTTGCCTTGACACCATAGAGAAGAATGGTCAGCAGACGCGTGAGTGCCCAAGCGCCTGCCATGCCGGCTGCCATGCCGGTTGCAATCACCACAAATCCTTCTTTCAGTACCATCATCAGGATGTCGCCGGAGCGTGCTCCGAGCGCCATTCGGATGCCAAATTCTTGCCGACGGTTTGCGACCAGGCGTGAAGTGACGGCGTAGACTCCCGCCATTCCCATCCCGAGAGCCAGCAGCGCAAAGCCGCCCATAAGGAGCGCCACAAAGCGGGCGGGAGAAACCGACACGGCCATTACCTGCTCCATGGTTCGCAAATCGCCGATCGCCAGGTTCGAATCCTCCTGGCGAACGGCAGTGCGCAGCCCGTCCGCCAATGTGAGGGGTGAGTTGGCAGTACGGGCGGCCAGGGTCATCGAGGCAATGCCGCGGTCGGGAGCCTGGGAAAGGGGTACGTACAATTGCGGGTTCATCTGTGCCCTGAAATCGGCCAGGATCCGATGCCGGACGTTGTTTACGACTCCCACGACCACATACGAACCCCCATCCTGAGTTTTCACCACCTTGTTTATAGGGTCGTCGCCGGGCCAGAGGCGATGTGCGAGTTCGGCATTAATGACAGCGACGCGCGTTGAATGAGCGTCGTCACCGGCTGAAAACGTCCGCCCTTTCAGCAGTGACACGCCCATGGCTCTGAAATACTCGGGCGTGGCGATGCGCCACTCGACCAGAAATTCTGCTCTCGGATCTCTTTCCGAAGTCATACCGAAGACCGTGTTGGCGAAGGTTTGTGGAAGTATGTTCACGGCGCCGACAGCCTGAACACCAGGCAGTCCCTGGAGGCGTCTGATCAGTTGGTCATAGAAGATGCGAGGCTCTCGAGGATCAGCATTGGGGAGGGTAACTGTCCCGGTCAAGACATTGCGGGGATCAAAACCCAGGGGGGCCTGCTGGAGCCGCAGGAAGCTCTTCAGCAGGAGGCCTCCCCCTGCGAGAAGCATCAGAGCAAGCGCCAGTTCACCCGCCATCAACATCTTCCGCAGCCAGTTGCTCCCGGTCCCGGCACTCGAGCGTGTCGTGTCTTCCTTTATCGCATGCATCAAATCGCTCCTGCACGCAAGAAGGGCAGGTGCAATCCCCACGAGCAAACCGGCAAACAGAGAAATAAGCAGAGTGAAGCCCAAAACCCGCCAATCAACGGAAAGATTCTTCATCTGGAGCAGAATCTGAATACCAGGGATTTCCGGCATCAGCTTCTCCAGGAGGGCTTTCCCCCAGAGGGCGAACATTATGCCGATCCCCCCGCCTGCCAGTGCCACCACGACGCTCTCGGTCAGCAAAAGCCGGAGGATGCGGAGGCGCGAGGCCCCCAGAGCCGTCCGCAAGGCAAGCTCTTTGCTTCGCGTGGTGGCCCGCGCCAAGTAGATGTTGGCGACGTTGAAGCAAGCAATCAACAATACAAAGGCCACGATGACCTGAAGAATGATGAAAGTCTGGCTTACGCCTGCCCCCAGGTACTGGCGCAGGGGATAGACGGTGGCCGTCCAACCCTGTGCAGCCGGCCCGGTGTTGTGGGTGGAATTCTTGCACAAGGCGGCCATTTCCAGGTTGGCCTGGAGAGGGGACCTCCCTGGTTTGAGGCGGGCGATCACTTTTACCGCCGCGTCCCTCTTTTCTTGCGGGACCATGGGAGTCCAGAAGTCAGCGGGATCATCGGCGATTTGAAATCCTTCCGGCATGACTCCGACGAGCGCAAAAGTCTCTCCATCCAGCTTGACAGATCTCCCGATCCAATCCGGATTCGCGCCGAGGTGGCCAGTCCAAAAAGCATGACTCACCAGGACAAGGCGGTTCCGCCCCGGAGAACCCTCTTCGGGCAGAAAACCGCGGCCCAGATCGGGCTCGACCCCTAATAACGGCAAAAGGTTCGCGGTAACTTCGGTTACTTGAGCGCGTTCCGGGGTGTCTGTACCGCTCAGATTCCGCGCCTCGCTAGCAAAGGCGCCCATCCCGGCAAACGATCGGGCATTGTCCCTCCATTCCATGAACGTAGAGGCAGGTACCATCATGTCCTGGACGCCGAGCGTGGGGTTTGAAGCAAAGAGCAAGACCAGTTGTTCGGGGTGCAGATAGGGCAAGGGACGCAGCAAAACCATGTTGACGGCGCTGAAGACAATAGCATTGACTCCAATCGCCAGCGCCAGCGTCAGTACTGCCACCGCCGTGAAGCCGAGGTTTCCGGCCAGCATGCGCAGGCCGAACCTTACGTCCTGAAGTAATGTGCTCATCGTTCACCTCAAATCGGTTCATCGGGTCATCGGGACATCGGTTCATCAGGACATCGGGTCATTGCAGCAGCTTTCAGCCGTCAGCGTTCAGCTTTCAGTTGCCGTCCGGGAGACATCCGTTCTTGGCTGACCGCTGATAGCTGACAGCTTTACTCATACCTCAACGCCACCATGGGATCGACCTTGGTCGCCCGCCGGGCGGGGATATAGGTCGCCAGCAGCGAGGTTGCGACCAGGAGCAACGCCACGCTCACGAAGGTCAGCGGATCGTCGGGTTGCACTTCGAACAATAGCGTGGTCAGCAGGCGGGAGGCCGTCATCGCGCAGGCGAGACCCAGCAGCACGCCGACCAAAACCGGCCGCATGCTTCGGCCGCTCACCAGGCGCAGAATGTCTCCGGGCGTTGCGCCCAGCGCCATGCGCACGCCAATCTCCTGGGTGCGTTGCGTTACCAGGAAAGAGACCACGCCGTAAATCCCCACCACCGCCAACAGCAACCCCATGCCGGCGAACAAGCAGAGCAAGGCCGCGTTGAAGCGCGGCTTTTGTGCCAGCTTACCCACGCGCTGGTCCATGGTCTCGATGGTCACGGGCAGCGTCGGGTCGAGTGCGGCGATTTCACTCCGCAGCCATTGCGCCGTGGGGCCAGCGCCCAGGCTGGTGCGGACGAGCACGCTCGACGAGCGCGCAGCATCGTCAGGCGAATGCGTGCGCGCCACGTAATATTCCGGATCGGGCACGGCGGCCAGCCCGCCGTTCTTGACGTCTGCCACCACTCCGACCACCGTGTACCACGGTCCGGTGGAGCCCGGTTGCAGTTGTTGGCCCAGCGCGTCAGTCGAGCCGAACAACTTCTTGGCCAACGATTGACTCAGGATAAGGGTGTACGCGTTCGGATTGCGGTCCTCCTCGCGGTAGCCTCGCCCGCGCAGGATAGGGATATTCAGCGCGGAAAAATAGTCCGGCGTCACGGTTCGATAGACCACGGGGCCGCCAGATCCTTTCATGTACCGCTCGCGGCCACGCACCTGAATTGTGCCGTAAATCATGGTGAGCACCGGTCCGCCCGGTGGAAGAGAATCACTTATCGCCAGGGCGGTGACTCCGGGCATCCTCCGCAGCCGCTGCTCCAGTTCGTCGAAGAACACCACGCGCTGCTCTGGTCGCGGATAGCGCTGCTGGCCGAGGACGAGGCCGGCGGTTACCACGTGAGAAGTTTCGACCCCCAGGGGATCATTCTGGAGCTTCCACAGGCTGCGGAGCAGCAGGCTCGCCCCCGCCAGCAACACCAGGGAAATCGCCACCTGGGCCACCACCAGAAGTTGGCGAAACCAGGAACGCCTTTCGGCCACTACCTGCCGGCCGGTCAGTACTTCGGCTGACGGCAGATGCAGCACGGGGGCCAGTCCGAACAGAGCGCCCGAGAGGAGCGAAACGGCGAGCGTAAATAGCAAAACGCGGAAGTCGAGGGTCGCTTGCTGGAGGCGTGGGATGCCTTCCGGAGCGATGGCCAGAAAGCCGCGCAACAGCAAGCCTGCCAGGAAACAGCCCAGCGCGCCCCCGATGACCCCCAACAGGACGCTTTCGGTCAACTGTTGGCGGATCAGCCGTGGGCGGCCCGCTCCCAACGCGGCCCGTAGCGCCACTTCGCGCTGGCGCCCTGCGCCGCGTGCCAGCAGCAGGTTGGCCACGTTGGCGCAAGCAATCAGCAGCACCGCGAACACTGCGGCCAGCAGAATCCAGGCGGCCAGCTTCGAATCGTGGATTTGACGCTCCCGCAGCAATTGCACCCGCAGATGTACGTCCTTGCGGAATTGCGGAGAAACCCCCTGAAGCGATTGCTGGAACAGGGGTTCGAGCGCGCCTTGGGCCTGGGCAGGGGTGATCCCGGGCTTGAGTCGGGCGAAGACATAGATCAGAACGGCAGTGTCACGGCGCTGGGACAGCTCCGCATCCGTGAACAGTTCCGGGACGAGGACGTTGGCTGAGGCGAGGCTCGGCAATTCGAAATCCGCCGGCAGTACGCCGATAATCCGCGTCGGCTGCCCGTCCAAAGAAAACGTGCGGCCGACCACGCCCGGATCGCCTCCAAAGCGGCTCTTCCACAGGCCGTAAGCGAGCAGAGCCACCTTGGGCGCGTTCGGCCGGTTCTCGTCAGGCGTGAAATTCCGTCCCAGGAGCGGGTGAATGCCGAACGTCGTGAGGAAGCTGGATTCCACCTGTGCGCACACCATGCGGACAGGGTTCTGCTCCGTCAAATCGCAATCAGCCACCCCCTTCCAAGAGGTCATGGACTCGAACGGCGTCTGCGCGGCGCGCCAGTCAACGTAGTCATAAGACAACATGAATTCGTTAGGGTCGAGGGGCGCCAACCAGCCGAGGGAGACTATGCGGTCCGCTTCGGGATACGGAAGACTACGAAACAGGACCCGGTCAACAACACTGAACACGGCCGTGGTGGCGCCGATACCGAGCGCCAGCGTAATTACAGCCACCGCCGTGAAGGCGGGGTTCTTCGCCAGCATGCGCAGGCCGAACTTCAGATCTTGAATCAAGGTGCTCATCGTTTACCTCAAATCGGTTCATCGGGTCATTGCAGCAGCTCTCAGCCGTCAGCGTTCAGCTTTCAGCTACTGCCCAACCACCCCGCCCTGCGGGCTCCCCTCCTTAGCTAAGGAGGGGACTCAGGGGTGGTGCTGACCGCTGATAGCTGAGAGCTGAGAGCTAAGAGCTGATAGCTGATAGCTGATTGCTGATAGCTTTACTCCTAGCGCCCCCGTACAGCTCACGTCAACCGAGGCGAGTCAAAAACTTCCCGGGATTAATGGGCAGTCGGATTGCCAAAGCATTTCGACAGTTAACGACATGTAATGGAAGGGGTTACGCTCATCCTTGGGTGCCCCCGCAGGGTTTCGAATGTTCGGTTATGGGAAAACCGAGACCGGATTCGACCACCCCCGGGAGCAAGCGTAGCGCGGACCTGTTTTGAAGGTCCGCGGCTTTTCGCACCCGCCAGCGCTCGTCGGCTCGGTTCACTATTGCCTCGCACGGCATGGCGCGTAGATGGATCGCATGTACAGGTCGCGGCGTCCGGTCCTTTATGACGCTGACTGTTCGTGACCGTGGATGGGCTGACTGAGTACGCAGGGGTGGATGCCGCCGAACCATAGAAGCGGTGCGGGCTGACCATTGACCGCGTGCGTTTGCCAGCCGATGAGAACGCGAGGATTTGAAGCTGAAAGCCGCGGACCTACAAAACAGATCCGCGCTACGCTTGCTCTCCGCCAGGAGCAGCCAATAACATCGGGCGTGTTTGATCAAACGTACGCCGGTTTTCAACAGCCGCTGCTGCGAGCTGGTCAGCGACCGAAGAGCCCCAGCAGCCCAACCACGATTAGGTAAAAGCCCACGATATACCTGAGGAGCGAGGGGAAAATCAGAATCAAGATGCCTGCGATCAGAGAAACAATCGGCGAAAACGAACTGTAATGCAGCGTCAAGGCGCCGCCCCTCATCTGCGCGAGAGCCGTGGTGGTAAACAAGCTGCATAGCACTATGGAGAAAACGCCTTCTTTGAGTTTCATTCCACACCTCCTGTTATTAAGAGAGCGTCCCAAACTGAGATTTCTTCTTCCGATTCTCGACCTTCCGATAACATACACGTGCCCGCCACTGAATACAACTCTCCAGTCGGGTTTGCGGTGGGCTGGCGCAGACGGTCGCATTAGGGCAGTAGGCAGTAGGCAGAAAGCGGCAGGCGGGCAGCTTTTCGTAGCGGCCGGCTTTACAGGCTGCGGAAAAACTCGGTTTGGTAACGGTATTGCACCGAAAGAGGCATGCGAGGAGAAGATAGGAAGCAACCAGCGATGTTCAGTTATATCACCTTGGAGCGGCGGGTACCTGCGGACCACCCGCTGCGTGGGATTCGGCGCTTGACGGATGGCGCTTTGGAGCGATTGAGTGGAGAGTTCGGCAAGCTGTACTCAGCGAGGGGCCGTTCGTCGATTCCGCCGGAGCGGTTGTTGCGAGCGTTGTTGCTGATGGTTCTGTACTCGGTGCGCTCGGAGCGGCAACTGATGGAGCAACTGGATTACAACCTGCTGTTCCGGTGGTTCGTGGGCCTGGAGATGGATGACGAGGTGTGGGACGTGACGGTGTTCACCAAGAACCGGGAGCGGCTGATCTCCGGAGAGGTGAGCCAGCAGTTGCTGACGGCGGTGCTGGCCGAGGCGCGGGAGAAGGAGTTGTTGAGCGCGGAGCATTTCACCGTGGACGGGACGCTGATTCAGGCGTGGGCAGCGAGCCACAGCTTTGAAGAGAAGAACGACCCGCCGGCTCCGGGAGCAGGATCGGGGCGCCGGGGCACCGTGCTGCTGCGGGACAAGGTGGAATCGAAGACCGACCCCGACGCACGGCTCTACAAGAAGGCGACGGCGGACAAGAGCGTGCCGAGCTATTTGGGGCATGCGCTGATGGAGAACCGCAACGGGTTGGTGGTGGCCGCGCAAGCGAGTCGCTCCGCCGCCGCCGCGGAACGTGAGGCGGCACAGGTGATGGTGGACCGAGTAGTGAAAGCGCGGCGCAGCGTCCACCCGGGCAAGCGATCACGCTGGGAGCAGACACGCAATATCAAGACGAGAAGTTTATCGTGGGACTGCGAGAACGTGGCGTGGCGCCACATATCAGCGAATATACCAAGGGCGTGGCCAACCACGGCAAGAACGCCCTGAACGAGCAGGAACGGGCCGACGCGCGGCGAGTGATCAGTCAGAAGAAGCGGAAGCTGATCGAACGGGTGTTCGGGTGGGCGAAGCTGGACCGCCCACTTCGGCAGGTCAAGCTGCGGGGATTGAATCGGGTGGACTGGTTCTTTCGGCTGGTGGTGACGGCCTACAATCTGATGCGCATGGAAAGGTTGATTCCGATTCCGGCGGAGGTCGGCTAGGGCGGAAGTGTCTCTGCAGACCGTGAAAACGGCCTCCAGAGTCCAAAAAGAACCTTCAAAAACCCTGCGGATCGGGCCAAAACGGCCAGTGATTAGCTCGTCGGAGAACCGGAAAACAAAAAACCAGAGTTTTTCCGCAGCCTGTATAGCCGGTACATCGTGAACTGGGATATCCGGGGGTCGATGACAGAGGCGGACATCGAGATCATCTTGCAGGGGGCGAAGGAGAAGCACCCGGAAGCGCGGCCACGGATCATCTCGGACAATGGGCCGCAGTTCATCGCCAAGGACTTCAAGGAGTTCATTCGGATCTCAGGCATGACGCACGTCCGAACCTCGCCGTTCTACCCGCAATCGAACGGGAAGATCGAGCGCTGGCACAAATCGCTCAAAAGGGAGTGCATCCGGCCGGGAACGCCGTTGTCGCTCGATGACGGGCGTCGTCTGGTGCAGGGTTATGTGGATCACTACAACAACGTCCGACTGAACAGCGCGACGGGCTACATCACGCCGAAGGACATGCTGGCGGGGCGCCAACAGGAGATCCACGCGGAACGGGACCGCAAGTTGGAGGCGGCCCGGAAGCAACGGCAGATTCGTCGCCAGCAAGCCGCTTGACGTGCAGATACCGCCATGTTGCGCGCCCTGCTGCTGGTGATTCGTCCCGTGCAATCTCACCTCGCCACGGGGCGCGGAGGCTCAACTTCCGGAGCCGACCAGCCGGACATGAAGACCCAATTGATCGGTTGGCCGGCTGCACGATGTGCTACTATTCTCGCCGTGATATGGCCTCCAGATAAAGAGCGCGAAGAAGAACTGAGGGAAGAAGATGTGCACTACCGCAATTCGAACAGCCGTGCTCCTGACTGGGTCCGTCCTCCTCGGCTGGGGCGGGCCACAGACGAAAGCTGATGGCACGAATAGTAACGCTGTCAGGGGCAGCACTCCTGGGAATCCGACACTGTTCGAAGTTCGGCAACAATGCAACGAGATAGCAGCGTTCTTCCCGGTTGACGTTGCTCTCGCCCGCCACTGGGTACCGCCCCCGTACAAACTGGAGGTGGATGCCCAAGGCAAGGCAGGCGGTGCGCTCATTTTCATGAATTGCCCGCAATATTCTCTGCTCACTACCCCGAACGCTCCTCCCTTCCAGGGAGGTGAGAACACCGCGCCCGGATCTGTTGTTCACTTTTGGTTCATGCTCCAGGGGCCTGATCAAGTCCTACCGGTCCCAGGCGCGCAGGTAACCGCGCCGACCCGGTATGCCTATGCCGTGGCCGATTTTGTCACCAGCTCAATTGTGGCCCGCGTGTACCGGCGGGCTGGAAAGAATGCGGTGCTTGTCAGCGGTGCCGCCCTGCTCGACGAAGGAAAACGACAGACGGGCGAAATCATATTCACCAACGGGCGTAAGATTACGCTCGACGCCCACACAGCGACGCAGTTACCGGCGCCTCTCCGATTTGGCGGGAATATCTGGAACTGGCACGTTGCTGACCGGGCGGACATCGGCGACGACCTCGGCCTTCACCTCGACCCTGCCGTAGGCAAACCCGGCGACGTCAACACAACTCGGATAGTGTTCCTGGCCACCTCACCTGGGCCTCCCAATACTACCCAAGTAACTATTCACGCCGAGTCAGGCACGCTCTTCGCGGATTACTACGGGACCCACGACGTGATGGCGTTGCGGGCTTCGTTTTTCAGGCCGAACAACATCGTGAACAACTCGAGTCGTGGTGAGTTGGTTTGGACGACCTATCCTCCGAATCCCTTGAAGTGTCCCCCTCTTTTCCCGGACTAGCCGCGCATCACAGGCGAAAGACGCGCCATCCGGACGTTGAGACCGCAGGACGCGGCCAGCGACGGGTGGCTCGGTACGGTCGTCCAGATGATGGACGGTGCAGGGCCTGCTTCTTGTTCGCATCCAGGACCACATCGGATCGGTAGACCCCGATGCCTTGAAAATCCCTGCCCGGAGGGCGCTATACTCGCTAACGGAGAAGGCCCACTTTCCATTTCACGCTGAACCAACACACTCCAGCATCGATTATACTATCGTCTGATCCCCCCTTCAGCATTACGGTTTTTCAAGCCATAAGACCCCACTACCCCGCGCTACGGTTGCTCGACCACCCCTCGGCCCCCTCCTGAACCAGGAGGGGAATAAGCACGCACGGGCAGAATGTCGGACAATTAGACACCATCCCAAAAGATCCTTTCCTGCCGCCTGGGGGAAATCATGACGTTTTGTCTTAATTTGTAGCTATTAGAATATATACTACGTTTTCACTTGACAATTCTAATATTCGTATTAAACTTGTATCCAAGGCCAGTACCCGCTGGCTGACTTGAAAGGGCGCGGACCTATACAACGGGTCGGCGTAATCCATAGAACAGTAGGCAGTAGGCGGTGGGCAGAAGGCAGAAAGCAGTAGGCAGTAGGCAGAACGCTGACTTCTGACTCCTGGCTCCTGACCGCTGAACGCATCTTTTTCCTGGAGGTTTCCATGTCTCTGGTCCAAAAACAGGAAATGACAGAAGAGAACTTGGCCGCGAAGCGCTCGAACGGACGCCAGACGCAAGGTGCGGTGACTCCCGAGGGCAAGGCTAACTCCGCTCGGTCGAATTTGCGTCATGGATTCTATTCCCAGGCGCGGGACGAGGCGATGGTCGCCCTGGGGGAAGACCCGGAGGAATACGCGGGCCTGCTGCAATCCCTGGTGGATGATTTGCAGCCCAGCGAGGGCTTGGAAAGCCAGTTGGTCTTGCGGATGGGGCGCGCCCTGTGGCGGATGCAGCGCGCCGAACGCATGCAGGACGGCCTGGCCATGAAGCGCATCCAAGGCAGGATGCAAATCGAAGAATTCGCGGCCCTGTCCCAGGTCTCTCGGGCTGCTGACAACCTGGAACGCTTCGAGATCCTTGCCGCCGCGCTGGCCCGCCGGGACGGCCCCACTGGCGCTGAAATCCGGACCTTTGTGAAAAGCTTTGGCGATAACCCTGGGGCGGACATGCAGGAATTCTTCCTGCTTCTCCGGTCCCTGGAAAAGCCGGCGGAGGAGGGGCCGGCGGCCGAAAGTCTCGGGAGCGGGCCTGGGAAGGCGGAGGCGGAGGAGCGGGAATGGAAGGCGGCGCGCCGCAAGGCCCGGGCGCAACTGGATCAGATGATGGAAGGCTACCGAAGGGTCTGCGTGCGGCTCTCGCAGCAGGCCGACAACGTCCGCTCCTGCGAGAACATGGCCGCGCTGATGGCGCCGCAGGACGAAAACGCGTTGCTCATGCAAAGGATGGAGGATTCCAACCTGCGCCAATTGTGGCGGCTCACCAATACGCTTATCAAGGTCAGGAACGGGGCGCTGACCCATAAAGATGTTAAAAATGAAGATCGACCCGACTATGTACATGAAAACAAAGGGGCGCATGACACAATGCCCGAGAATCAAAGCGACTTTTTGGCAGAAAATGCACGGTTTGCGCGATAATTAACGACAATCGATCGGGCTTCTTGGCGGAAAATACACAGATTGAGCGATAAATCGGGGCGAAGGCAGCATGTTATCGAAAGGAAATGAGCTTATCGCGCTATGCCACTTAGCGGTGCTGGTGTCATTTGGAATGGGATCCCTTTCGAGACACTGGTCATTCCCGCGAAAGCGGGAATCCAGTCTGCCGGCGGCGCATTACCAATCGCTTGCGGAGTAGATTCCCGCTTTCGCGGGAATGACTGTACCTGGCAGCGCCCGTGTCTTGCAAATGACACCACTCCTCGCTCAGCTCGCTGCTTGCGCTATTCTCGAAAGTCGAGGCGCCACACAAACCCTTTGACGGCCTCCCGCACACCCTGTATTCTTGGCAGCACATTCTGGGTCGATGCGTCCCAGTAAGATAACAGTCCGCGGTGACTAATCATGCTGAAACTCACGAATCTCCTATTGTGCTTTCTGGCGTTTGGCTATCCCCTCGCAGGCGCGACGGCGGCTGATAGTTTGTACGGCGAGAAAGGCATCAGCGCCGCAGCCGTGCGCCAGGGGAGGCTCGGTAGCTGCTATTTTCATGCCGTCATCGCCGGGCTGGCCGAGCGCCGGCAGGATGCCATCCGCAAGATGATCGAACCGAACGCGGACGGCAGTTACACGGTGACGTTTGGGGACGGCAAGAAGGAAACGGCCTATCCGGAAGACCTTCGCTATACGCGCGAGACGGGGTACGACCTTTCCGACGGACAATGGGTGGCGGTGCTGTTCCGGGCCTATGCCCAACGCGTCTTGCGGCAGTCGTTGCTGCAAGCCATCGATAGCAGTGATATCTTCCCGTTGCTGAAACAACCCGCCGCGCAGCTCATCAGCTCGAACGATCCGCTGGTGCTGGCTTACGACCGAGCCATCCGCGCCGAAGTGGATCAGTACGGCAATGTCGATCGGGGGAAGCTGGAGGCGCGTCTGAAGGGGCAAATGAGCGCGATCACGGTGCCGGACTCCGTCAAGGACACGCTGATCAGTACCCTCGAGTCGGGCGGCTTTTTCGACAAGATGGTGGAGATGATACGGCAGAACGGGGAACTGTTCGGAGCGTATCGCGCGGTGGGTCAAGGTGGCATCGCCGACCGCGTGATGAAAACACTGGGGGGCAGCGCGCGCTTCCAGGAAAACCAATCCGAGAGCCAGGCCGCCGCGTCGCTCGAGGAAGCGGCCAGCAAGGGTCTGCCCATTGTGGCCTGCACGGGTGGGAGCCGTTTCTACCAGGAGGTCGCGGCGGGGCGCGCCTTGCCTCCTGACACCAATCCCTGGTACGTCAACGCGCACTGCTATACGGTGCTGGGTTACGATGCCGGCGCGGCCAGCGTGAATCTGCGCAACCCGTGGGCGCGTCACCCTGATCCGGATGGAATCTTCGACCTGCCCCTTAAGACCTTCTTTCAAGCTTATGCCGGGCTGGTGACTCCGCAATAGTCGTGCGGCGAAGTTCGCAACATTAGCTTGCCGGCGCGCGCGAAAGCTTTCCTGGTTCCTCGGCTCCAGACAGAGCGGGAGGGTATTCCGCCCAGCGCGAGCGTGTCTCGGGGTGGCAGCCGGGCTGGCTTCTTCCCACAGCTTGATGGCGCCGGATTCTGGGGGGAGTACGGGCAGACTTCGCGGAGAGGTGCGGCCCGCTCAGAAGAGGAGTGCCGCCGAGGGCGCGGCGGACGACGTCAGTTCGTCGACGCCCGGGCGCCGGATTCGCTTGCTTGGGAAAACAGACCGTCCTCAGCGCTACTAGGCTCGCGACGAGGCTGGGCGGTGCGGCGCGCGATAACATTGTCCACGGCGCTGCGGATGACGTAGGCGAGGTCAGTGGCATTGAAGGGCGGGGCAATGAAATCGTACGCTCCAGCTTCGATGACCTCTACGTAAAAGCGTGTGTCCACAAGTCGTGCCACCACGATCACGTTGACCGGCAGCAAGGCCTTCTCGGCCACGGTCAGGATATCAGCCCACGTGCCATCCGGCAGTTGCGGGTCGGTAAAGACCAGGGGCGCAGGGTTCAACCCGCCGAGCATCCGTTTAGCCTCCGCGCGCGATCCGGCCTGGCTCACGCGCACACCCTGGCTCTCCAAGGCGTGCTTAAGCGCGCGCAACGTTTCGGAGTTCTGGTGCACAAGCAGCGCTGCTGTCTTTTCCGTCATAGGCGGTCCCTCAAGTTTTCCTTACAGGCCTTGCTTCAATCAGAATCATGAACGGTCTCTTCCGGACTGCATTGCCCCTCGGGCCGGGCGGCAACGAAGCAGTTGAGCCGCTTGTTCAAGAACCCGCCTCGAGCGGCGTCGCCGCGATTTCCTTGCATCCCCAACCCTGGACCCCTGCAAGCACCGCGCAGCCGCAATCCGCCACGGTTTTCTTGACCAGCTTCCCTATCCACGTCTGTCTGGCAGGTCTCTCGATACGCTTCGGGAATCTCCCGCTTGGGCCTTTCCCTGATTATTTCAGGGCCACCCTAAGATTCTTCTTGTCCTGAGAAATATCCACCTTGTCTTCTCGCGCCAGCCAGCCCAGAGCGACGGTTACCAGTTCGCCTGAGCCGTTCAACCTCTTCTTGAGTTGGGCCAGCGTCTGCGGACCTTGGTCGTTCAACAAATGCCAAACCCTTCCGGCAGTTTCACCTACTTGTTCTCTGATCTCCACCTTAAATCCACCTCCTCCGTATATTCGGCAATAACCTCGTATACTTTAAGGTTTTTGTCGTCGCCTTAGCACTTTTCTGCAGACACGTCACCTCCGTCCCAAAGAATGCTTCCCCCGGTCTAAGAAGCTACGTATTCCCGACCGGGCGGTGCCCGCTTACGGCAAGGTCAACTTGAGGTTCGGCGCGCTGCCTGAGTGATAGCGCTTTAAGAGCTACTGAATTTGCAGAATCAAGCCGTACGAACTCAGTATAGTTAGAACTTGCTACTTTGACAAGCAAAAAATAGTTATAGTTCGGATAAGCCCCAGAATAGTCAATTGAGTTTACGAGAAGTTTCGGAGCGCACCTATTTCCTCTTCCGGGTGCTTTCGAAACCGCGCTATGCACTTTGGACCCTTGGGCCGACCTTGAATATGCCGGCAGAACAGGCTGCGGAAAAACTCGTAGGCGCTGTCATTCTGAGGAGCCACAAGCGGTCCTGAGCACAGCGGAGGAAGAATCTCGTGTGTTTATGAAAATGCGCAGGGCGAGATTCTTCGCGTAGTTTACCCTGAGCGGGCAGAGCGAGATTCTTCGCTTCGCTCAGAATGACAGCGAAGGACTCAGGATGACAGCGAAGGGCCGAAAATGACAGCATGGAAGCGTTTTTCCGCAGCCTCAGAGGCCCCAGCGCTCAACTGCTCGCACCGGTTGCCGCCCACGCTCCGGGAGTCGAGCCATCCTTTCTCACCCTTTTCGCACCCGACCGCCGCCAGCGCGGCTGCCGAGGAAGGCGCCGAGTTCCAAAAGGCCATAAACCAGCAAGCAGAACCAAAAATCCACCACCGTTCCCAGGTCCACGTCCCAGGAGCGGTGCTGTGCCGCAGGAGGGAGGTGCGGCGACAACGCGAAATACAGAGCGTTGCCGAGCAGGATGGCGACCAGACTCTTCAGCCATTTGACGCGTGCAGGACGCATAGGATTGAAGGTTGCACCCGCTGAGCTGGGTGTCGACTTGCGGCGAAAGATCGCACTTCACAACCCTGCGGCCGGGCGGCCCTTCCGCGGGGCCGCGGTGAGTCCCGGAGGAGTTTTCGGCATGAGGTCCACGCCGCACTGCCCTCCCAATGATAATATACAGAGCGGCAGAAGTGCGCGAGGGTTTATTGGCGCCGCGCCTCGAAGTCCGCCCAGCATAAGGGCGGACGACTCCCCTCGGGCGCTGTCGTGGCAAAGGAGGCAGCGCTGTCACCGGCGCGACGGGTGGCAATCCCTGGCGCTCTACGGTTAAAACGGGCCAGCATGGCGAACCCAAAACTCAACCCGGTTTCCGAGGTGAAATACCTGAAAGGCGTGGGGCCCGTGCGCGCCGAACTCTTCGCCTCGCGCGGCATTCGCACCGTGGAAGATCTGCTCTACTACACGCCGTTTCGTTATGAGGACCGCACGCGCCTGACGCGCATCCGTGACCTGGTGCCGGGGCAGACCACCACGGTCTTGGCCCGGGTTCTCACCTGCGGCCTGATGCGTACCCGCCGCGGGGTTTACATCTATGACCTCGCCGCCACCGACTCCAGCGGCATGCTGCGCTGCAAGTGGTTCCACGCGGTCTATCTCGAAAAAAACAAAGTCTTCCGTTCGGGCCAGCAGGTGTTTTTCTACGGCAAAGTTGAACGCGACCCGTTCGGCACCGGCAACTTGCAGATCATCCAGCCGCAATTTGAGATACTGCCGGAGGCGGAGGCGGAGGCGGAAGGCGGCGACTCGCTGGAAATGGGCCGCGTCGTGCCCATCTACGAATCCATCGCCGGGCTCGGGCCGCGTGTTCTGCGGCGGCTGATGGGGGCGGCGCTCGAGGCGCTCGACGGTCAAATCCCCGACCGCCTGCCTGCCTCCGTGCGGGGCAAGAACCAATTGCTTGACCGCGCGGCTGCGCTCACGCAAACGCATTTTCCCTCCGCCGGGCAGGACCTCGAAAAACTCTGTGCTTTCCGTACCCCCGGGCAGGTGCGGATGATCTTTGAAGAGTTCTTCAGCGTGGGCGCCGGCCTCGCGCTCCGGCGCCGCAAAGCCAAAGCCCTCGAGGGCATTGAGTTCCAGGTGCGCGACAGCGCGCGCCAGTCCATTCGCAGGATTCTCCCCTTCCATCCCACCACGGCGCAGAAGCGCGTGCTGAAGGAGATCGTTGCCGACATGTGTTCCGTACGCCCCATGAACCGCCTGCTGCAGGGCGACGTGGGCTCGGGTAAGACCATTGTGGCGATCCAGGCGGCCATCCTGGCGATGGCCAACGCCTATCAAGTGGCGCTGATGGCGCCCACGGAAATCCTCGCCACGCAGCATTATCTCTACATCAAGCAGTTGTTCCGCCCGCTCGATTATCGGGTTGACCTGCTGATCAGTGCGCGCAAGGCGGCGGAGAAAGCGGAGCTGAAACAGCGGATCGCCGACGGCCAGCTCGACCTCATTATCGGCACTCACGCGCTCATTGAGGAAGACGTGAGCTTCGCCCGCCTCGGCCTGGTGGTGGTGGATGAGCAGCACCGTTTCGGCGTACTGCAGCGCTTTGAGTTGATCCGCAAGGGCTATCGGCCCGACGTGCTGGTGATGACGGCCACGCCCATTCCGCGCACGCTGGCTCTGACCCTTTACGGTGATCTGGATTCCTCCGTCATCGACGAGTTGCCGCCCCACCGTACACCCATCGTGACGAAGCTGCTGGAAGAGCGCGACCGGGAGACGGCCTTCGACTTCATCCGCGAGAAGGTGCGTCGCGGCGAGCAGGCCTACGTCATTTGTCCAGTCATCGAAGAGGGAGGCAAGCTCGATTTGAAGCCCGCCGTGCGCATGTACGAGCAGTTGGCGCGTAACGTCTTTCCCGAATTCCGGGTCGGCCTGTTGCACGGCCGTTTGCCGAGTGAGGAAAAGGAAGGCGTGATGCAGCGCTTCCAGCAGGGCGAATTGCAGATTCTGGTTGCGACGACCGTCGTGGAAGTAGGCGTGGACGTGCCCAACGCCACGCTGATGCTCATCGAGCACGCCGACCGCTTTGGCCTCTCGCAGCTTCATCAGTTGCGCGGCCGCATCGGGCGCGGCAGCAAGAAATCCTACTGCCTGCTCATGGCGGATGAGCGCCGCAGCGAAGTCGCCGCCGAGCGCCTGCGCACCATGGTGGAAACCACCGACGGCTTCCGCATCGCGGAGATTGACCTTAAGCTGCGCGGCCCGGGCGAATTCTTCGGCACGCGCCAGTGGGGCATTCCCGCCTTTCGCATCGCCAACCTGCTGCGCGACCAGGAGATTCTGGAGTGGGCCAAGCGCGAGGCGGCGGAGTTCATCGCGCACCCGCCCTCCTCCCAGGAGTTCGACGACTTTGTAAGTTACTTGCGCTCGGAGTGGCCGCGCCGTTACGGCCTGGCCAGCGTGGCGTAATTGCAGCGATCAGCTATCAGCTTTCAGCGCTCAGCTCCACTTTGCTGATGGGCTGGCTGAGAACTGAAAGCTGAGAGCTGAAAGCTTCTTCCTATGCGAATCATTGCCGGCGCCTACCGCGGTCTTCACTTGCGCACCTTGAAGGGCGGGAACCTGCGCCCCACCTCCGACCAGTTGCGTGAGACTCTGTTCGATGTCCTCGGCCCCAGCGTGGAAGGCACGATGTTTCTGGACGCTTACGCGGGCTCGGGGGCCGTCGGCCTGGAAGCCTTGAGCCGCGGCGCGCGCGATGTCACGTTCATCGAGCATCACCGCCCTGCCTCCCAACTCATTCGCCAGAACCTCGCGGCACTCGAAATTGATGAGGGCTATCAGCTCCTGACCTGCTCGGTCCTTACCGGCCTGGAGCGGCTGGAGCAGCGGGGCGAGCGCTTCGACATCGTCTTCCTCGACCCACCCTACGAGGAAATTCGCGAGTACCACCACACCCTGCGCCAGCTCGCGCGCGGGCCACTGATCCTTCCCGCATCGCTGGTGGTTGCGGAGCACTCCCGACATGTGCGGCTGGAGGAGGAGTACGGCGCGCTCCGACGCACGCGATTGCTCCGTCACGGCGACGCGCAACTGGCCTTCTACCGCCTGGCCCCGGGCTAGCGTCGCGCCGTCTGTAGCGCCGGTGTCCTCACCGGCGGAGCGGCCTAATGGCGCCTGTAGACCGGCATGATCACTCCAGCATACGGGTATGGGTAGGAACGGGAAACCTGCTGAGGTCGCAGAGCTGCGCTCTGCGCCAGCCCACGGCTTGGGAAGTCCGTCAGAGATTACCGCAGGGTTATTGGTGGTGGGGTTAACTAAAAAGCAGCAGACGCAACTTGCCCTTTGGAAGTTCCGAGGCTATAGTACGCGCACGGAGCCCGGTGGCTACATCTGACACACTGGGATTGAGCGAACCATGGCAAAAGAAGAACTTCATGCAGCATCGATTGATGAGGGTTCCATACCCATCGGCCTGGGGGGACCTTGGCTGCTCCAATTTCGGAGCTTCATCGACCGGCATCTGGAGGCCCTACTCGTCCTGTTCGTGGCGATCATCGTTCCCACCGTCTTCTATTTCCTCCCTTACAAGATCGCATTTCTCAACTTCTTTTACCTCCCGGTTTTGTCGGCCGCCTACTTTCTGGGGAAGCGCAAAGGTGTAATGATGGCGGTACTCTGCTTCCTGTCAGGCGTGCTGTTTGCGTACTACCGGCCTGGCTGGTTCGAAGTGGCCGGCACGCGCCTCAATGCCCTTCTGGTCCTGGCCACTTGGGGCGGATTCCTGATCCTCGCCACCGCCTGGATTGGTTCGCTGCAGGAAAGGCTCGCCACGCGCTTCCAGGAAACTCGCCAGCTTAATGAGGAACTGAAGCGCAGCCGCGTGACAGAGGAAATGAAGGAGAAAGTGGAGAAGGCTCTTTATGCCACCATGGACCCGGTAGTGGCGAAGCTGGCCACGGAGGGGAAACTGCGCTTCGAGAAGCGCGACATCAGCATTATGTTCACGGATCTGACCAACTTCACGAGCTATTCGGACCGGAACCGGCCGGACGTGGTGTTGGAGGAACTAAACCGTTTTCTGGGCCAGATGGAGCCCATCGTGGAGCTCTTCCGCGGGCATATTGACAAATATATGGGTGACGGTGTCATGGTGGAGTTCGGCGCACCAGTGGACTATGACCGTCACGCCCTGTTGGCCGTCGTGGCTGGTCTCAAAATGCAGCAGAAGGTCAGGAGTCTCGACCTGCCATGGCGGATGCGCTTGGGGATCGCCACGGGCAGCACCATCGTGGGCATGTTGGGAGTCCGGCGGCAGGCTTACAGCGCCGTGGGTGATCGGGTGAACGTGGCCAAACGGCTCGAGGAGATTTGCGAAGCAGGCCAGGTGTATATCGACGAGCCGACCTTCCGTGCCGTGGAGCCTTTTGTGGTGGCGACCAGGCTGCGCAACATGGGGTATGGCCGACAGTCAGACCGCATGTTGCTGGATCGTGTTACGGCCCTGGAAGAACGGCTCAGCCAGGAGAGTGAAAGCCCGGAGCTTCTCTACGAATTGGGAAAGGTCAATTTCGACCTCCACGATGCCACGGGGGCGATCAGCTATTTTGAGCGCGCTCTCGCCCTGGATCCTCAATCCACGGAAATCAAGCTGGCTTACGCCGATGCCAACATCAAGCGTGATGAGTTCGAAAAGATCCAGCTCAAGGGGAAGTTGCAGAAGATCACTGTCTATGCGGTGAATGCGCTGAAAGACCGCTGGAACGACCCGGCGGTGATACCTCCGGCGATCGCCGCGGCCTACTCGGCGGCGGAGTCACACATTGAGATTCCCGAAGACGTGGTCCTGGCCGTCGAAGCCCTGGACGGAGCCATCGGTCATTGCCGCGTCGTGGCGCTCCTCTCTTATGCCCTTGCGGACCGCCTGAAGCTGAACGAGGAGTTGAAGAAGACCGTGCTGCTGGCGGGGTATCTCCAGGATATCGGCAAGGAAGCCGTGCCCCATCACGTTCTGAATCGCGGGGGAAGTCTGACCGACCAGGAATCGAAGTTGGTGGAAAAATACGTGTCGGAGAGTGTGTCCGCCTGCCGCCGCATGGGTTACGTCGATCCGCGCCTGCTGGAAGTCGTCCTCCACCATCACGAAACGTGGAACGGGACCGGGTATCCGGACGGGTTGGGCGGTGAATCCATTCCCCAGGGAGCGCGCATAACGGCCGTGGCGGAGGCTTACAGTGCGCTCACCTCATGGCGGCCCTATCATGACGCTTGGGATGCGCGCGTGGCGATGAGTGAGATTCGCAAAGGTGTGCAAAAGGGTAGGTACGACCCGAAAGTGGTCGAGGCCCTCCTGGAGATCCTTCATACTAATGGTATGTCTTCCTGATACCGTCCCGTACTGCATGGTCTGTGCTGGGGGGTACTGCCAGGGGACACAAGCGATGGGGCTTGTCGGCTCGAATGTGTCGGTAAACCCCGCCTCCTGCTAATCCATCAATATAAAATAGTGGTTAGTCTCCGGGCTACCGCCGGGCTTTAGAGGCTGCGGGAAAACTCGTAGGAGCCGTCATTCTGAGGAGCCGCAGGCGGTCCTGAGCATAGCAAAGGAAGAATCTCGCATGTTCATGAAAATGCGCACGGCGAGATCCCCCGATTTCTGGGGTCCGGTGGACCCCATCGGGGTCCAGAGACCGGACTTCACGTAGTTTACGCTGAGCGGGCAGAGCGAGATTCTTCGCTTCGCTCAGAATGACAGCGAAGGGCTCAGAATGACAACGTCGGAATGTTTTTCAACAAACTGTTAGGAGGGTCCAGCCGCTTGGCAATGTTCGGAGGCTGACCTTGACAGGCCGCCTCGCGCCTCCCTCCCGTCACCGGAGCTGCCGGTGGCTCAGGTGCGCGGCCCAAGGCGCCCGGGCGCGTACCTTGAGCCACAACCCGCAGGGTGTTAAGCTCAAGCGGATGCCTAAGCCTGACTCCCTCGAACCCTCGGACCTCACGGCTGTAGCGCGTTACCGCGCCCTACTCCAAGTTTCCGAATCCATTGCCTCGCACCGCGACCTCTCGGAGCTTTTCCGTTCACTTGCTATGTTGCTGCACCGCCTGGTCACCTTTGATTTCATCTGCCTCACGCTTCCCGACCCAGCGCGCAACCTTGTGCGCTTACACATCCTCGAAAGTTCGCTGCCATCGCGCTTTGAGCCGGGATTTGAGATCCCCATGGAGGAGAACATTCGCCAACTGGTTTGGGAAAACCAGCAGCCGCTGGTCATCTCGAACCTCGAGCACGACAACCGCTTCCCGACTATCGAGCGTCTGCTGCGGGAGGACGGCGTGCAGTCACTCTGCTTGCTCCCACTCACGACGGCCCAGCGGCGGGTGGGCGCCATGGGCCTCGGCTCAATCGCACTGAGCGCTTACGACGCCGCCGATCTGGAGTTCCTCCAGCAGGTGGCCGCGCAGGTTGCGGTTGCCGTGGACAACGCTCTAAACTCTCAGAACGCCCAGGTCTACCAGCAAGAACTCGCGCGCGAGCGCGACCGGCTGCAGTTGCTGCTGGAAGTTAACAACGCACTTGTCTCCACCCTCGATCTTCGTCAGTTGCTTTCCGCCATCTCCGCCTGCCTGCGGCGCGTGATGAATCATGAATATGCGAGCTTGGCGCTTTATGATCCCACCGCCCAGCAACTTCGCCTGCATGCGCTCGATTTCCCCCAGGGCAAGGGCCTGCTCCAGGAAGAAATGGTCATCCCGCTGGAGGGCACGCCGCCCGGTGAAGTCATCACCGGGCGCAAGCCGTTGATCATTTCCAGCACCGACACGGCGCGCTTCCGGCCGGAAGTCAGCCGCCTCTTCATCGCCGAAGGTCTCCGCTCCGGTTGCATCGTGCCGCTCATCACCGCCAACCGGACCCTCGGCACGCTCGCCTTGGGCAGCCTCCGCTCCGCCGCCTTTACCCAGGAAGACCTCGACCTGCTGATGCGCGTAGCCAACCAAGTGGCCATCGCGATTGAAAATGCTCTCGCCTATCGCGAAATCGCCGAGCTCAAGAACAAGCTCACCGACGAAAAACTCTACCTGGAAGAAGAAATCCGCACCGAGTACACCTTCGAAGAAATCGTGGGCGAGAGTCCCGCGCTCAAGCGCGTGCTGGCCCAGGTGGAGACCGTAGCCGCGACGGATTCGAGCGTGCTTATTTTCGGTGAAACCGGCACCGGCAAAGAAGTGATCGCGCGCGCCATCCACGACCTGAGCCTGCGCCGCGAACGCACTTTTGTAAAAGTCAATTGCGCCGCCATCCCCACTGGGCTCCTCGAGAGCGAACTCTTTGGCCACGAGAGAGGCGCCTTCACGGGGGCCATCGCCCAAAAGGTCGGACGCTTCGAGTTGGGGCACCACGGCACGCTCTTCCTCGACGAAGTCGGCGACATCCCCCTCGAACTCCAACCCAAGCTGCTGCGCGTCCTCCAGGAAAAGGAATTTGAGCGCCTGGGCAGCACCCGAACCATTCACGTCGATGTGCGAGTGGTCGCCGCCACCAACCGCGATCTGACTCAGATGGTCGAGGATCGCCTCTTCCGCAGTGACCTCTACTATCGCCTGAATGTCTTTCCGGTCGTAGTCCCCCCCTTGCGCCAGCGCGCCGAGGACATCCCCCTGCTCGTCCGCTACTTCGCCCAGAAACACGCCCGCCGGATGGACCGCCGCATCGAGACCATCCCCGCCGAAGAGATGGAAGCCCTCACACGCTATCATTGGCCCGGCAACGTCCGTGAACTTCAAAATCTCATCGAACGCGCCGTCATCCTTTCTCGCGGCTCGACCCTCCACGTGCCGCTGCCAGAGGACCACCATCCCGGCAATGCTCCTTTCGTTTCCCCCGCCACCCTGGAAGCCACTGAACGCAAGCACATCCTGCACATTTTGCACGAAACCAACTGGGTCATCGCGGGACCACACGGCGCGGCCGCACGCCTTGGCTTGAAACGCACTACTCTCCAATCGCGAATGGCCAAGCTTGGCATCTCCCGCCCCGGTCGCCGCCACACGTCATCGCCCTGATGAGCCTACCACCCTGATCCGTTAACTCATGCGACATCCTGCCGGTGGCCTTTGCCGCCCGACTCCGGACGAACCGTGAATGTGTCAGGAAGCTCCTCCGAGACTCCTTCGTGGGGCGAGAATCGCAATTGAGGTGGGCTGGCGGGCTGCGCTATAGTTGGGTGGAGGCGCTGAGGAAGAAACTTGAGAGAGCAAACGCAGAATACGCATTCCAAACCTTACGCGCTGGCAGCGGTGGGTCTGCTGGTCGCCTGCGGGGTGCTCGGGGGCATTGCCGCGCGGAGCCCTGTACACGCCCAACCTGCGCAGCCGTCTGCGATCGGCATTCCCGTGCATTTCACGGATGTCCGCCGAGCCGCGGGAATCACCTTCCAGCACGACTCCACGGCAAGCGAAGAAAAGGAATACATTGAGACGATGGGTAACGGCCTGGGCTGGATCGACTACGACCAGGATGGGCTGATGGACCTCTACCTGGTACAGTCGACGGGTACGGAATGGTACAAACCCTCGCGGCCACTCCGCTCGGCTCTTTATCATAACAACGGCGATGGAACATTTACGGATGTCACCGATAAGGCTGGCGTCGGTGCGGAGGGACTATACGGGCAGGGTGTGGCCGTGGGCGATTTTGACAACGATGGTTACCCGGACATGCTGGTGACCGGCTACGGCCACACGATCCTCTACCACAATAACGGCGACGGGACGTTCACCGACGTAACAGCCAAGGCCGGCGTGGCCGACGCAGGTAACTGGTCCACGAGTGCGGGATGGTTTGACTACGACAAGGACGGATATCTTGACCTGCTCATTTGCAATTACATCCAGTGGTCGCCCCAGAACAATCTGTGGTGCGGCGAGCACAAGCCTGGCTACCGCGCCTATTGCCATCCCGACAACTATCGCGGACAGCGGCTGAAGCTTTACCACAACAATCACGACGGCACCTTCACGGACGTGAGCGACGCCTCGGGCGTCAGCAAGCCGGAAGCGAAGGGGCTGGGCGTGGTGCTGGCGGACTTCAACAACGACGGCTGGCCAGATATCATGATTGCCAACGACACTTGGCCGAATTTCCTCTTCCTCAACAACCATGACGGGACGTTTCGCGACGTTTCGTTCACCTCCGGCGTGGCTGCCAGCGAAGACGGAAAGTACGAGGCGGGCATGGGAACGGACGCGGCCGACATCGACGGTGACGGTTGGCTCGACATCTACGTCACGCACCTGGATTTCGAACTGAACCGGCTTTACCGCAATAATCACGACGAAACCTTTGACGACATCACCTTCAGTTCCGGCTTGGGTAACAAGGCCATCTTCCTGAGCGGGGTGAGCGGCAGGATGATCGATTACGATAATGACGGATGGGTAGATATATTCCAGTCGAATGGCAGCATGCTCGACAACATCCGCATGTACCACACGGAGGTTTCCTGGGAGGAGCCCAAGCTTATGTTTCGGAACTTGGGTGAGGGCAAGTTCGCCAAGGTGTCCGAACAGTTGGGCGCAGACTTTATGAAGCCCACGGCGGGACGGGGCTCGGCGGTGGCGGACTTCGACAACGACGGTGACCTGGACATTGCCATTTCCAATAACAATGCCTATCCGCAGTTGCTGCGCAATGACGGCGGAAATGCCAACCATTGGCTGGAAGTCATGCTGGTGGGAACCAAGTCCAATCGTGACGGCCGCGGCGCGGCGCTGAAATTGGTCTCCGCAGGCTTCATCGAACACCGGCAGGCCCAGGGCGGAATGAGTTATATGTCTGCCCATGACCCACGTATTCACTTCGGGCTGGGGCAGAGAAAGACCATTGAATCCCTGGAAATCACCTGGCCCAGCGGCATTGTGGATAAGCTCGCGAACATTCCTATCGATCAAATCATGACCGTTAAGGAAGGTGTGGGGGTTATTCCCGGAAATTTTCCGAAGATTAGCTGGAAGTAACTGAGGAGTGCAACCCCGCGTCCCCCCATCCTTCCTGGCCGCCTCCGGACGCCGCCTGGAAAGCTACACATCGAGGTTGACTGCGACCTTCGCTTGATCCACATTTCCATCCGAAGGCACCCTCAGCCCAGATGCTCGAGAGTCTCCCCGAGGCAGGGCGTCGTAGCTTGACTGTATCCGGGCCACCCGGGATAATGACCTCCGCGTCGATCCGCCAAGTCGGTGGGGGCAAACTGTGCGTGACATCCGAAAGGTGGCCGTGCTGGGAGCAGGGACGATGGGTGCTCGCCTTGCAGCCCATCTCGCAAATGCGTCGGTTCCCTGCCTACTGCTCGATCTTGTTCCTAAAGAGTTAACCCGGGAGGAGCAAGCCCAGGGGTTGGCACTGAATGCACCGCAAGTTCGCAATCGCCTGGCGCAGGCGGGCCTGGATGCGGCGCTGAAATCACGTCCGTCCAACTTCTTCGTCCCGGAAGCCGGGCGCCTGGTCACAGTCGGAAATATCGAGGACCACTTCAACAGGCTCAAGGATTACGATTGGATCATCGAGGCAGTGCGGGAGGATCCTGCCGCAAAGCGCGTACTGCTGGAGAGGGTTCAGGCGGGGCGCGGCAGGGACGCCATCGTCAGCTCGAGCACCTCCGGCATTCCAATTTCGACTCTGAGCGAGGGTTTCAGCGACGAATTTCGCCGTCACTTCCTGGGCACGCACTTTTTCAACCCCCCGCGGTACGTGCACCTCCTGGAGATCATTCCCACATCCCACACGCTGCCCGACGTTGTGGAAGCGGTTTCCCGTTTTGGCGAAGAGGTTCTCGGTAAGGGCGTCGTATTTGCCAAGGACACGCCGAATTTCATTGCCAATCGCATTGGGACGTTCACCACCCTGAATATTCTCCGCATTATGCAGGAGGAGGGTTACACCACTGAGGAGATTGATGCGCTGACCGGCCCGGCGCTGGGCATGCCTAAGTCCGCCACCTTTCGCACCCTCGACATCGTGGGCCTCGACGTGCTGGCGCAGGTGGTGAAGAACTCGCATGATTCGTTGCCGCAAGATGAACGGCGTGACCTTTTCAGAATCCCCGACTTTGTCAGTCAAATGATCCGGCGCAACCTGCTGGGCGACAAGGCGGGTCAGGGCTTTTACAAAAAGATAATGGGGCAGCGCATGGATGAAAGCGAAATCCTGACGCTCGACCTCAGTATTTTTGAGTATCGCCCGCGACAGCGCACCACCTTTCCCACCCTCGACTTGGCACGAAACATAGACAGCCTGCTTGAACGCGTGAAGGCACTCTTCCAGGCGACAGATCGCTCGGGACATTTCTATCGCCGGGTTCTCCCCGACACTTTCCACTACGCCGCCATGCGTGTGCCGGAGATTTCGAGCGATATCGTCTCTATTGATAACGCGCTGAAGTGGGGCTTCAACTGGGAGTGCGGAATCTTCGAACTGTGGGATGCGATCGGTGTCGAACAAGTGGTTGAACATTGGACAAAGGAAAAACGCCCCTTGCCACCGCTCCTGGAGCGGCTGCTGAGCAAAGGAGGGAAATCGTTCTACGTTCAATCGGAGGGGACCGCCCGTTACTTCGATCTGGCTTCGGGTGCCTATCGCGTGCCCGCGGACAGGCCCGGAGTCACCCTGCTTCCAGCGCTCAAGGCGCGCAAGAAGGAACTCAAGAAGAACCCCGGCGCAAGCCTGATCGATCTGGGAGACGGGGCCTTGTGCCTGGAATTTCACTCCAAGATGAACACACTCGGGCCGGACACGGTTGAGATGGTGGACGCGGGATTGAAGGCTCTGGCCGGGGGCTTTGACGCGATGGTCATTGGCAACCAAGCGCCGAACTTCTGCGCGGGCGCCAACCTGATGCTTGTCCTGGCAGCGATTCAGCAAGGTGAATGGGACAAGATCCACGAAGCCGTGCGGGTTTTTCAAGATGCCAACATGGCCCTAAAGTACTCGCCTAAACCCGTGGTGGCAGCACCCTGCGGGATGGCGCTGGGCGGAGGAACAGAAATATGCCTGCACGCAACACGCGTCCGCGCCGCCGCGGAGTCATACATGGGCCTCGTCGAAACGGGCGTAGGGCTGATTCCCGCGGGTGGCGGCACCAAGGAAATGCTGCTGCGCGCGCTCGATGCCGTCCCTCCCGACCCGGAAGCGGATCCTTTCACCTCTGTGAAAGAGGTTTTCATGAATATCGGCATGGCCAAGGTCTCCACCAGCGCCGAGGAAGCACGCAGGCTGCGGTATCTTTCACCACTGGATTCCATCAGTATGAACCGCGATCGCCAGCTTGCAGACGCCAAACAACTGGCGCTCAACCTGGCCCGCCTGGGATATCGCCCCGGCCAGCCGCGTACGGACATTCGTGTGCTGGGCCAACCCGCATTTACCAAGATGAAACTCGGACTCCACCTGATGCGGCGTGCGGAATACCTGTCGGACTACGATGTGGTGGTTGGAACGAACCTGGCCAGGGTGCTTTCCGGCGGCGGTGCATTCACCTCGCCGCAACTGGTCTCGGAACAGTACTTGCTGGAGTTGGAACGCGAGGCTTTTGTGAGCCTGTGCGGGCAGAAGAAGACCGTCGAGCGCATCCAGTTCACTTTGAAAAAAGGCAAGCCCCTCAGGAACTGAATTCAGAGAATGGAAGTCCGGCTTCAGAAGCTGGAATTCTGAATGTTGACTCCTCTGACCTTCAGGGGGAGCCGGATTGCCGGCGGGAGTATCTCAAACAAGCGGGTGAGCGAATCGCGGGCGGGAGGAAGGCATGAAGGAAGCCGTGATCGTTTCCATTGCGCGCACCGCAATCGGCAAGGCGCCGCGCGGAGCCTTGCGCACAACGAGGCCGGATGACATGGCAGCCGCCGTGATCCAGGAGGTACTGCGACGCGTGCCGGCTGTGCATCCCGGGGAAGTGGAGGACGTCATCCTGGGCTGCGCCATGCCGGAGGCCGAGCAGGGCAACAACGTAGCCCGGGTGGCTTCGCTGCGTGCAGGCCTCCCGGTGACCTGCTCCGCCATGACGGTCAACCGCTTCTGTGCCTCAGGACTACAGGCTATTGCGCTCGCTTCCGAGCGTATTCTGGCGGGTTTCGCAGACATTATCGTGGCGGGCGGCACCGAAACCATGAGCATGATCCCCATCGGGGGATATCGTTTCTCCCCAAACCCTTACCTGATGGAGCATTATCCGGATTCGTATCTGAACATGGGACTCACGGCCGAAAACCTGGCGCTCAAATACAAGATTGGGAGGGACGACCAGGACCGCTTTGCGCTGCGCAGCCACCAGCGCGCGATTGCAGCGATGGAACAGGGGAAATTTCGAAAGGAAATCGTGCCGCTGGAGGTCACCGAGATCGGCATCGACAGCCGGAGTAAACCCCATCGGCGCATGATGTTATTCGACAAGGACGAGGGGCCGCGGCGCGATACGTCGATGGAATCACTAGCGAAGCTCAAGCCGGCGTTTCACGCTCACGGAACCGTGACGGCGGGGAACGCCTCGCAAATGGGCGACGGGGCTGCGGCTGCCCTGGTGATGTCGCTCGACAAGGCAAAGGCGATGGGCATAAAGCCGCTGGCGCGTTTCGTGAGCTTTGCGACGGCCGGTTGCCCGCCGGAAGAGATGGGAGTGGGTCCCGTTCACGCCATCCCCAAGGCGTTGAAGCTGGCCGGGCTGACGTTGGACGATTTGGACTTGATTGAACTGAACGAGGCCTTTGCCGCGCAGGCGCTGGCAGTGATCGAACTGGCTGGACTCGACTTGGAAAGAATCAATGTGAACGGGGGCGCAATTGCCTTGGGTCATCCACTGGGGTGCACCGGCGCAAAATTGGCCGCGACCATGCTTGGCGAGTTGAAACGGAGGGATGGTCGCTATGGCATGGTGACTATGTGCGTAGGCGGAGGCATGGGTGCAGCGGGGATTTTTGAGAACTACCAGCAGGGCAGACCTGAGCCGACGACATCAGCAACGCGCAGAGGAGAAGTCTCATGGAAAGAGTGACAGGACTCGGTGGGCTGTTTTTCAAGGCGGAGGACCCGGAAGGACTGTACACATGGTACGAGAAGCACCTTGGCCTGAAGCGCGGCGCGGATGCAGCCGTCACTTTCCGGTGGCGGGAATCTGAGGGCAAGGGAAAAGAAGGGATGACGGTGTGGGCGATCCTCCCCAAAACCACCCCGTATTTCAACCCCAGCCGCGCAAGTTTCATGATGAATTTCCGCGTGGCGGACCTCGATGGGCTATTGCAGGCTCTAAAGGAAGAGGGGGTGGAAATAGACCCGCACCGCGAGGAATACGAATACGGGCGTTTCGCCTGGATCATGGACCCAGAGGAAAATCGTATCGAGCTTTGGGAGCCGCCTGCGGGGAGTTTAGGAACTTAGCTTCGAGTTTCGCAGCCACTTTCGGCAGAGGTGCGGAACGTCTTCGCACACAGCTCTCCTTCCCGCAGCACACGCCGTCCGATTCCATTACCTTGCAGCGGCAACTGGCCGATCGCGCGTTGGGGCCGGACTGCAATCCCTTTTCCTGAAAAGGCAGCGAACGCCGACGCCTCCACCTGCGTGGGTCAGCTCCTGCACCAGGGCGGCACTACAGCCCGCGCAACGCCTTGCTGGCTCCCACTACGTCCGACACTGACAGCACGAGGTCCGCTTTCCTGCCACCTGCGGGGACGCTGGCATAAGCGTACTCGACATTAATATTCGCAGCCCCCAAGCGAGCACCCACCTCGCCCAGCACTCCAGGTTTATCTGGCAAGGTCACGCGCAGGACTTCTTCTTCCGTGACGCGCAGGCCGAGATCCTGGAGAATCTTTTTCGCCTTGGCAGGACTGGTGACCTGCATATGAATGGGGCTCTCAACTCCGGTACTCCAACAGGTAACCGCCGTGATGTTGATCTTTGCTTTGCCGAAAGCCTCCGCAATGCGTCCAAGTTCTCCGGGTTTGCTCTCAACCCAGGCCGTAAGCTGTTTGACTTTTGCCATGGTCTGTTCCTCCTGAGAAATTCTGCCCGCGTCCGGCTATTACTTGACCACAAGAGGAGTTACGGGGAAATCCAAGCTCCGGCGTGTTACATCGAGAGCGCCGAAGTCATCTCTCATGATGCGACATAAAGCCTTGCCACGGGCGTTAACAGAATTGCTGGCGCTCTTCACCTTCGCGCAGTTTAGTGATGCTATAATACGCCAAAGGTTCTTGCATGTAAAGGCAGGTTGTGAACATAGCCATGGGGAAGGTTGGGAGAACGCTTCCACGCTGAAAAACTCCCTCGGACCCAGCCATGAGAATCCCTGCGGAGGATGGGTTCCCCAGCCGTGCCACGCTGTAGCTTGAAGGGGCCGGATGCCCCGGTCCCGGGAGGTTGTGCCGTGCCTCGTGCCCAAGCTGTTCATGTGGTCGTTGTAGGAAGCAGCAATTTTGATCTGGTGGTCAAAGCCGAGCGTTTACCCAAAGAAGGCGAGAGCCTGTTGGTGAAGAACCTCCAGTTTTTCCCGGGAGGCAAAGGCGCCAATCAGGCCGTGGCGGTAGCAAGAATGGGGGCGAAGGCTTCCTTCGTAGGATGCGTCGGCCAGGACATAATCGGGGACTTTCTAGTCCGGGGCTTGGAGTCCAGTGGAATTGACACCACCTGGGTCAAGCGCACTCCGGAACGAGCCACCGGCTGCGCCTTTATTATGCTCTTTCCAAATGGGAACAACTGCATCACGGTCGATCCCGCCGCGAATCTCTCTCTGACCCCGGCGGATATCGAGCGGGCGAGGGAGCTGATCGAGCGCGCCGACGCACTCGTGAGCGTCCTGGAAATCCCCGTCGAGGTCGTGGAAGCTGCCTTCCGCCTGGCGCGCAAGGCCGGCAAGCTGACGGTGCTTGATGCTGGTCCGCCGCGCCACTGTCCCGTGGAATTGCTGCGACTGGCCGACGTTGTCTCACCCAATGAGACAGAGCTGGCACATCTGGCCGGCGAGGAAGTATCCGGCCGCGTATCAGCTCGCGAGGCCGCAGAAAAACTTCTCTCCAGCGGGGTGAGGACCGTCGTTCTAAAATTAGGCAGCGACGGTTCTATGCTGGTGACGCCCAAAGGGGCGAAGCATTTTCCCGCGTATAAGATCGAGGCAGTTGATCCCACCGCAGCGGGAGATGCCTTTACCGCTGCCTTCACAGTTGAGTACGCGGCGGGATCAACGATAGAGGATGCCATTCGTTTTGCGAACGGCGCGGGCGCACTGGCAGCCACGAAACTGGGGGCACAGCCCTCTCTGCCGACTCGCGAGGAAGTAGAGGCCTTCGTCGCAAAACGGACGGGGGAGAAGCGCAATCGATCATGAAACAGGAATTACTCGGGCCATGGATTCCCGATTGACTCTTAAAGGCGTTCCTCTATGTCGCACTTGCTTTCGAATCCCTGTCTGCGGTGTTAGCGCCGACCACGGGCAGACCTCACTCGAAACCCCCGGCCAATCATCCGCTGCGTCCGAAAGGCTCTATGGACGCGGCCGTAGGATGACGTTGCCGAGAAAGCCCCGATTCATACCCTCGGCGTCTTGCACGCTCACGCTGACACGGAAGGCACCTGCCGGCGCCGGCACGGACTTGTCCAACCTGACCACGACGCGAGGATCAACGGCCTGGAGCGTCGCGTGGCCCACCTCTTCGCCCATCACGCTGTAGAAGTTGGCCTGGAGCGTCCCCGGCACGAAGACTCCAAACGTGCCCTTCAGGGTGACGCTCCCCCCCTCGAGCTTTCCGGAGAGCGGCTCGCTGATGGCTCCGGCGGAGGTGGGCCCGCCCCAGACAGGGTTCGGAATGCGCGTGGGCGCCCAGTAAATCGGGAAGGAATATTCTTCCCCTGGCTCGAGCGTGGCGTAAGGGCTCAGCACTTCAGACTCCAGGAAGTAAGGAGTCTTCTTGGGGTCATCCGGCAGGATCTGGTCGAAGGGACCGCGGGAAATGGTCCCCGGTCCATCATTCCAGGTTTCAACTGACGCACCATCGGGATATTCCCGATCCGGAAAATGCTTGAAGCTTTCTACAAAACCGGTCTCCTTTTGCCCGTTGACAACTGCGTACCAGCCCGCGTCCGAATCGGCGGCAGCCTTGGCGACGCGATACAAGTAGTGGACGCGCAGCATTCCACCGCCGGGCATGACCTGGTAGCTGGGGTGTCGCGGGTCTCCATAAGGATTGTAATACCCCTGTGGGTATTTACTGTGCGGGCTCAGCGGGATGTACATGTAAAGCTCGGGGTTGGGCTTGGAAGGATCGTTCGCATCGGCGGCGTCATTCTGGATCAGGTGCCAGATGCCCCAGCGAACCTCCCTGCGGCTGATGTTCCTCATCACCTGATCCACCTTGATCCGGGTGGTGCCCGCATAGACGTGGTACGTGCGGACAAACTGCACGCCCGAGCGCTGATCCTCAGGGCTGGTCACGCGGACCGCGACCTCTGCAGGCGTGTCGGTGACGACTTCCGGCTTGAAATGGCTGCCATCCAGGATGTAATAGGGAATGCTCGGCCACTCGTTATCATTCATCCAGCCCTCAGGGCCTGGCCAAACCTTGTCTCCGCCGTAATTTGCCCAACCGGCTTTGATATTATTCTCCGACTCCGGCAGAACTTTCCCCTCCAGCTCCTTGTTCACAAAGAAGTACTCATAGTCGCCGAGCTGGAGCTGGATCGCGCGTCCTCCAATGTCCGGGGCGACGTATAAGGCCACCAGGCCATTGCTGAGCTTATAGACGTTCCAGCCCTTGAATTGAGTCTGTTCGACCTTTGCCGAATACGGTGGAGCAGGAGCTGCCATGGCTAACCTCGCGGAAAATAGCGGTAGGAAAGGTTCCGGCACGGGGGTGCCGTCAAAGCTGCCCGGCAGTTGGATCGTTACCAGGGCCGCGAAAAGAGCAACCAGATTGGGCGCAAGGCGCAATTGCCTGGGTCGGAACATAAAGCGGTCCTCGATTACTTGGCTCTCACTCAGAAACCAGTTGGAATGATCCAGTACGTTGCCTCAAACGTCCTGCCGGGATCGAGCGCATCCAGGCCTTTGAATTTGCCTTCGTGTTCGAGGTTGAAGGCGTTCGTGGGCCCGGTTTGCGGCTCAATACAAATCAGGGTATGGTCAAGCGGCGCATACACAATAGCGTACTGGAACTCCTTCCCGTAAACCACTTCGATCTTCTCCGTATTCCCTTTCGTCCAGATATGGCCCAATCCCTGGGGGTCGCGCTTGAAATCAGCGAAACCGGCGTCGATGAATTGGTGGCCTAGCGTCAGGCTGGTTGTGGCCCCCGGCAGAAAGCTGTCTGTGGGTTCTGTGTCTCCTGAGGGGATCAGAGCTTCGTTCACAAGCCAGTGCTTTTGCGCGCCGATTCCCAGCGTCCATTCTTCACGGAGACCGTCGGGGCGAAAGTAGGGATGGTATCCAAAATGAACCGGCATCACGGATTTGCCCGCGTTTGTAACCTTCGTAGTGCATTCCAACTTCCCGTCCTTGAGGCGATAGGTTACGTCGTAAACGTGCGCAAAGGGAAATTGCGCCATGAGGTCAGGGTACTTGTAGAACTCCAGGTGCGAAGTGATGAAGGCGCCCGTGGCGTCGCTGCCCCCTGTCTCAACGACCTCCCAGTGCGGGTCAAAGACCAGCAAACCGTGCAACACCATATTAGCCGGAGGCACGCGGAGGAGATTACCCAGGCTATCATTCAGCAGGTATTTCTTGTCTTGAAAATAGTAATAATCGTGGTCAATGCGATTAGCATAGGGGGCGAGAAAGGGTATGCCCCATCCGAACCAATGCTTTTCGAGGTAGGCCTTCAGTGACTCTGGGGCGATCAGAACGTCCTTGCCGTCCACCTTGAACTCATAGGCGAAGTTGCCAATATCCGGGACGATCCCCAGGTCCATTTTGCGGCGCGCATCGAGCAAGTGGTAAGTGGTGTGCCCCTCGACCACCTTGCTGATTACGGAATAGTTTCCCATGGCCACACCTCTTGTGGGGAGTGCCAGAAACATGATCACTACGATGCCACGGACGACTCGGGTTCTCATTGCGGTTGTCTCAGGGCGTGAAACCAGGACGATTGTGGCAGGCTCGTTCTCTGCAGGAGCTAAGACTCACCCGCCCCCAACTTCGCCAATGTATGCGAGAACTCCTGCACAGCCGGGTAAAGGTTGCGATAAACCTGATAGTAGCGGTCGTAGGCTGCGACTTGATCCGGTTTCGGCGCCATGCGCTCCTTCACTTGGATGGCCTCCTCGGCGGAATCCTCGACGGAAGCGTATATTCCGGCGCCCACACCGGCCAGCAGGGCGGCGCCGAGGGCCGACCCCTCCGAGGTACGCAGCGTGACAAGCTCCTTGCCGTAGATATCGGCCTGGATTTGCCGCCACAGGAAACTGCGTGACCCACCCCCTGAGGCGCGGATCTGCTCAACCGGAATGGCCAGCTCTTTGAAGATCTCCAAGGAATCCCGCAGGCTGAACGCCACACCTTCCAGGATGGAGCGGATCAAATGCGCCCGAGTGTGCGCCGCGGTCAAGCCGAACCACAGCCCGCGCGCCTGGGGGTCGAGGTGAGGAGTCCTCTCGCCCATGAGATAAGGCAGCCACAGAAGGCCCGCACTTCCCGGAGGTACCCTCTCCGCCTCGCGGATGATCAGATCGTACGGGTCTACATCCGCGTGTCGAGCGTACCAGGATTCCGAGGCGCCGAACTGGTCGCGGAACCAGCGCAGCGAAAGCCCCGCCCCCTGCGTGACACCCATCACGTGCCACTTTCCGGGAACGGCGTGGCAGAACGTGTGGATGCGTCCGTGCGGGTCGAGGGTCGGCGTCGCCGTATAAGAAAAGATCACCCCGGAAGTACCCAGCGTGGCGGAGGTAAGTCCTGGCAGGACGATGCCATTGCCAACGGCGCTCGCCGCCTGGTCACCGGCGCCCGCCACCACCGGCGTCCCGGCATTGAGGCCGGTCAACACGGCGGCTTCCCGTGTGATCTCACCAGTAATCTCGGGCGACTCGTACGACCGCGGCAGAATATGGGAGTCAATCTCCAGCGCCCCGAGCATCTCCGACGACCAGCGCCGATGGGTGACATCGAATAGCAGGGTTCCGGAAGCGTCCGATACATCGGTGGCGAACTCTCCGGTCAGCCGGAAGCGGACGAAATCCTTGGGAAGCAGAAAACGCGCCGCTCGCTCAAAGACCTTCGGCTCGTTATCGCGAATCCAGAGGAGTTTGGGCGCGCTGAAGCCCGTGAGCGCCGGGTTGGAAACCAACTGAATAAGCCGTTCCGCTCCCACCTGGCGAGTAATCCATTCGCATTGAGCCTGGCTGCGCTGGTCACACCAGATCAAGGAAGGACGAAGAACCGCCAAAGCCTTGTCGAGCAGTACGACGCCGTGCATTTGCCCTGAAAAGCCCACGGCGGCGATGTCGGAGCCTTTCAAGCTCGCCTGCGCGAGAGCGGCGCGAACTGCCACCAGGGTCGCTTGCCACCAATCTTCGGGTTCCTGCTCGGCCCAGCCGGGCTTGAGCATCCGCATGGGCTGATGGTCGCCGGTCGCCGCCCCCACCACGTGCCCGTCCGGCCGCACAATTACGGCTCGCGTGCCTGTCGTCCCAACATCGATTCCCATCATGTAAGGCATAAGCACGTCCTCTGGCTTGGTCGCCTCCGTGGAATCCTGGCCCCGGCGCCCAACTACTATCGAGGCACTTTCTGCCACCGCCCCGATTTCGCCGAGTGTTCGACGGCGTCAAGCACGGCTTGATTCCTGACGCCATGGCGGAAGTTCGGCTCCGGCAGGCGCTCCTTCTCCAACGCGGTGAGGAAATCGTGGATGGCATGGACGAAAGTGTGCTCGTAGCCAATGATATGTCCAGGTGGCCACCAGGCGCCGGTGTAAGGGTGACTGGCCTCAGTCACGGAGATGGTCTTGAAACCCTGCCGATCCGAGGGTTCGGTGCGATCATAGAGTTCCAGTTCGTTCATGCGCTCCTGGTTGAAGGCCATGCTTCCCTTGCTGCCGTACACCTGCCAGGTATTGAAGTTACGGCGGCCGCCCGCGAATCGCGAAGACTCGAAAACTCCCACGCTCCCATTCTTGAAGCGCGCCAGGAAATTCGCATCGTCGTCGACCGTGACTTTGCCCTTGCCCTTCTGGCCTTTGGCTCCCCAGGCGCCCTCGCCTTCCGCGGGCAGAGGCCGTTCCTTGATGAAAGTCGTCATCATTCCGGTCACACCATGGATTTCACCATTCAAGTACTCCGCGAGATCGATGGCGTGCGCGCCGATATCACCCAAAGCGCCACTGCCGGCAAATTTCTTTTCCAAACGCCAGACAAGCGGGAACTCGGGATCAATGATCCAGTCCTGCAAATACGCGCCGTGATAATGGTAGACGTCGCCGAGGATCCCGTCTTCGATCAGTTTCTTTGCGAAGGCGACGGCCGGCACCCGGCGGTAACTGAAATTCACCATGTGCAGTACACCCGCCTTCTCGACAGCCTTGAGCATGTCCTTGGCCTCAGACAGGCTGTTCGCCAAGGGTTTCTCGCAGATGATGTGCTTGCCCGCCTCGGCCGCGGCGATAACCATGGGATGATGGAGGTAGCCGGGCGTCGCAACATCGACCATATCAATGTCCTTGCGCTCAACCACCCGCTCCCACTCGCTGTCGGACTCCTCCCACCCGTAAAGGCGCGCCGTCTCTTCCAGTTCTTCCACGGAAGCCTTACCGCACAGGACCTTCATGCGCGGAATGAGCTTTCCCGAGAAGAACCTTCGCGCCTGGCGATAAGCATTGGAATGCGCCTTCCCCATGAAGCGGTGCCCAATGAGTGCAACATTAATCTCCGGCATGTTTGAGTCTCCCCCACATCTTCAAGATTTTGGAACCTGTCACCCCTGCTCAACGCGGCAGGCCAGGAGCGATCGACGAGCGGGGTGGGCCTTACGCCCACCACATTTCCTTCAGTCTCTCCTTGATGACGATTTGGTTGAGAAAGGCCGCGGCTTTGCTCAGGCCTTCATCCACGGACATCAGACTGTCCTCATGCTCAATGGAAAGCACGTCGTCATAACCCACCATTTGCAGCGTGGAGACGAAGTCGCACCAAAAATCGGCGTCGTGGCCGTAACCGACCGTGCGGAAGATCCAGGAACGGTGCTTCTCATCGCTGTAGGGCTTCGTGTCGAGCACACCGTTGACCTTGATGTTGTCGTCGTACAGGCGCGTGTCCTTTGCGTGGATGTGAAACACCGCTTCCCCCAGCCTGCGGATCGCCGAGCAAGGATCGATCCCTTGCCAGAACATGTGGCTGGGATCGAAATTGCAGCCGATGGCGGGCCCTGTCGCTTCGCGCAATCGCAGCATGGTTTCAGGGTTGTAGACCACGAAACCCGGATGCATTTCGATCGCGATGCGCACCCCGTGGTCCTCTGCAAACTTGGCCCGCTTCGTCCAGTAGGGAATGACTTTCTTATCCCACTGCCACTTCAAGATTTCCAGGTAGTCAGGTGGCCAAGGCGTTGGCGACCAGTTGGGCAACCTGGAGTCGTCGCAATCGCCCGGGCAACCTGAGAAATCGATGACGCGCGCCACACCCAATTTCTCCGCCAGCAGGATAGTCTTGCGGCTGGTCTCAGCATGAAGTTCCGCAAGCTTCTTGTTGGGATGGAGAGGGTTGCCGTGGGCGCTCAAGGCGCTTATGGTGATGCCCTGGTCCTCGAGCTTCTGCTTGAACTCCTTGATCTTGGAGGGCTGCCCGAGCAAATCAAGCTTCAGGTGCGGGTCACCGGGATAATTACCGGTCCCCAGCTCAACCGTGCGGATGCCGAGCGGCTTGATCTTCTTGATGACCTCATCCAGGCTAAGCTTGGCCAGCAGAGCTGTAAAGAGTCCGACTTTCATCGTGTTTCCCCCCCACGGGCGCCGGGTGGGTCGCGCCCGTCGATGGTGTACGGCGGGCAACGGCCCTTGCGGCTGCCTGTTAATCCTCGAATTCCACCTGAAAAGACGCTAAATCTATAGTCCCGTCGCGCCCGCGTCAACTGGAAATTTGGCGGGGGGACATCTTTGCAGCGTCACTGGTCCAAGCTTCAGCCCGCGCGGAACATCGCTACTTCAGATGGCGGTCATACCACTCGGCGGTGCGCCGCATGATATCCCGCCGATGCTCAGGATCGAGAATCAAGTGGCCCTCATTCGGATAGACGACAAACCGGTTTTCGATTCCGAGGCTCTCCAGGGCGTGCCAGAACTCGAATGACTGCGGAGTCGGGCACTCCCCGTCGCGGTCGCCCACCAGGATGAGCGTCGGCGTTCTGACATTCTTGATGAAGTTGAGGGGAGAACTCTTCGCATAAACCGCCGGATCGTCATAAACAGAGGCGCCAAAAAAGGGGATCAGCCACTGGTCGATGTCGTTCTCGCCATAATAGCTCTGCCAGTTCGCGATGCCCGCCCCCGCAACGGCGGCATGGAAGCGGCGCGTTTGCGTTACTGCCCACATCGTCATATACCCACCGTAGCTCCAGCCTCCAATACCCACGCGGTCGTTATCCACGGGATAGTTCTTTACAACAAAGTCAACCCCGGCGAGGATGTCGCGTAAATCCCCATAGCCGAAATCCTTGACGTTGGCGCGTGTGAAGGTCTCCCCCTGGCCGAAACTGCCGCGCGGGTTTGGGCGCAAAACGAAATAGCCGGCGGATGAAAGAACGGAAAAGTCGAAGAAGGTATCCGGCCAGGTGGGACGCGCCATGGCGCCTGGCCCCCCGTGGACCTCCACCACCAGGGGGTAGCGTCGGGCGGGATCATATTCTCGGGGGTAGGTCAGCCAACCCTGGATTTCAAACCCGTCATTCGACCAGTGGAGGTTCTCCGCTTTCCCCCACTTTGCGTGGGCCTCGCGATTGGAGTTGGTGACCTGCCTCCACGCCCCGATGGGTCCGGCCCAGACCTCCGGGGGCTTTGCAAAGGACTGGCGCACCATTGCGCAGGTCTTGCCGTCCCGCGTGAGAGAAAGAGCGAAAACCCATGTGCCCAGCGAGAGCGTCTCCGGCCCGCTCCAGAGAGGGACGCTCCGTCCGCTCGATGCATCCAGCGTCGCAAGAGCACTCGCGCCGTCGAGGCTCTCAAGCAGGAGGATTTCGTCGCGCCCAGGGAGCCAGGTGAGCCAGCCCGCGGAGGCTTTGAGGCCGGGAGTAAGGTTGCGTGCCTCGCCTCCCGCGGCGGAAAGAAGAAAGACATCACCACCGATCGAACCTTCGTCGCTCATCAGGCCGCCGATGAACGCAATGTTCTTGCCGTCTGGAGACCAGCGCGGCACGGCAACCTGATCGGACGGCTTAAACAGATGTTTGGTCTCGCCGGACACCGTATCGATGGTATAGATTTCGGCCACGTACCACTGCGCGTCTCCAGCGCCGTGCGCTGCAATTGCGACGAACCTCTTTTCGTCGGGCGACCAGTCGAATTCATAGACGTACATGTCCGGGGGTGAGATCCGGCGAGTGTGCCCCGTGGCGACGTCCACCGTGGCAAGGCGTTGTTCGTACACTTTCCCGCCAATCACGCCGGAAGGAGGCGTCATGGGCTCCAGGGGACCGGGTACGCGCGGGGCGTTTTCGGTAAAGAGCAGCGCCAGCGTCTTGCCATCGGGAGACCACCCTGGCGCGTCCAACGACCCGATCAGGTCGGTAAGTCTTCGGACCGTGCCGCCGTTGACACTGGCCACATACAACTGCACCTGGCCCCGTGTCTGGGCATTGGAAAAGAAAGCGAGATCACGGCTGTCGGGCGACCAAGCGATGTCATGCTCCTCGCAGGCCTCGCCGCTGCCCGCGGTAATGCGGCGCACGGAGGAACTGGGCGATGACAGGCTGGTAATGAAGATGGCGGAATTGGACGACGGCGCTCCCTGGGCATCGGGCATGGCCTCAACCCACGCGACGCGCTGGCCGTCAGGGGAAATCGCGGCCTGGCGAAATCCGCGTACGGCCGAGAGAGAATCGAGAACTGCGTCGAGGGAAGACTCCTGGGGCGCGGCGCTCGAGACGGGAATCGAGAAAAGCAAGGCCAGAAGAATTAGCAAAGCTCGCGCCGGCCGCTTCATCATGGAAGAACTCCTGAACCTCCGAGATTCGCAGACAGGCAGTGCGGATCACCACCCGCGACGCCCCGATCTTTGAGGCTTGACGCCACACATCCTAATGGAACCGGCCCCCGACAGCAAGGGATGTCCCCAGCGTGTTTCCTCGCTCGCGGGCCCGAAATCTTGTAGACTACGGTTCGGATAACCTCATGTCGAAAAAACACAAAGAAGCCGTCCAAAAACAATTCACCAAAACCGCGGAAGCCTTCTCAACTTTCGCGGTCCGCGATACGCCCGAGATCCTGGCGGAGAAGGTGGAGTTCGCTAAACCCCAAGCGACAGACTTGGTGCTGGATATCGCCTGCGGGCCGGGAGCCTTTGCGCTGGGAGTTGCCCCGCGCGTTACCTTCGTATACGGCGTGGACCTGACGATGGAAATGTTGCGCAGGGCGCGCGCCTTTCAAACCGAGAAGCAGATTTCAAACGCCGCCTTCGCGGGCGGTGAGGCCGAGCAACTTCCCTTCCCCGAAGGCAGGTTTGATCTCGTGTCGTGCCAGTGCTCGTTCCATCACCTGCCCAAGCCCGCACTTGTCCTGCGGGAAATGAACCGTGTGGCGAAGCCGGAGGGCCGCTTGGTGCTGATTGACCCCCTGGCGCCCGAGAGCGATCCGAAATATGAGCTGTACAACCGCATCGAAAAGCTCCGTGACCCTTCCCATGCGTGGACGCTGCGCCTGACGGATTATCTGCGCATGTTCGACGAAGAAGGCCTGGAGGTGCAGCGGCAGTCGCTCCGCCGCCGGGCCCGCTCGTTCCATCAGTGGATGGTGCGCGCCGGCCTCAATGCGGCGAGCAAGCGCTACCAGGAAACCCGCAAGCTCCTGGAAGACTCGATGACGGGCGACCGAGCGGGCTTCTCAGCCCAGGCACAGGGGGACGACATCCAGATTGTGCACAACGAGGGGATGTTCTTGCTGGCGCGAAAGCTTGCCGGCGAAATGCGGTAGACGTGGGTGGCGCATACATTGTCCTTTATGTATGCGCTGTGGTCGCCGACATAAAAGGCAATGTCGGCGCCACCCGCGAAGAGTCTCGCCCTGCGCTGTCATCCTGAGCCCTTGGCTCCGTCATTCTGAGCGAGCGCAGCGAGCGAAGAACCCCCGCAGTTTGTCCTTTTCACTCACCCCGGCAAACTGCAGGGGTCCTTCGCTTCGCTCAGGATGACAACGCCTACGGGTCTTTTCCGCAACCTGTGAAGCCCCGCCCTTCCAATCCCGTGGTGAGAAACCCGCGTTAGGCCGCTTACCGCTCGTGGAATGGCCATTCATGCTGCGCGCGGGCGCGTGCCATGTACGCGGCAGTTCCCACCGCCAGAACTCCGCAGGCAAAGAGCAGCGACCGCGTTGCGGCCGTCCCCAGCACATAAACCCATCCGCAGAGTGAGATGATTCCGGGAAGCGGGTAGAGCCACATCCGGAACGGGCGCGCCAAATCCGGCCTGCGGAAGCGCAGCAGAAAGAAGCCGATGGTCTGGGGTAGGTATTGAATAAGCACGCGCGTGGCGATCAGGCTGCCGATGACTTCGCTCAGGCGGCCGAGGCTGAACAAGGAGGCAATCACTCCCAGCGTGATGAGTGAAATGTGCGGAAAGCCCCCCTTCGGGTGGAGCCGCCCGAACGCCGGAAAGAAATTGCCATCGATGGCTGCAGCGTAAGGGATGCGCGAGTAACCGAGGAGCAAGGAGAAGACCGAGGAAAAGGCAATCCAGAGCAGCAGCACCGTTACGAGCTTCCCCGCCCCGGATCCCCAAAGCGTCTCAATATACAATGACGCGATGAACCGGCTCTCGATGGCTTCGCGCCAGGGCATGACGCTGAGGAACGAAGCGGTCATGAGGATGTAGAGCACGGCCACGGTAAAAATCGAAAACAGAATGGCGCGCGGAATCACGCGACCGGGATCGCGTATCTCCTCTGCCAGGTAACAGACGTTGTAGTAGCCAAAATAGTCGTAAAGCGCGTAAAGGGTGGCGTGGCCGAGCCCTGCCCAGAAGATCCAGTTGAGGTGAAAGGCCCCGGGAGGGAAATCGAAAAGGCGGGAGGCGCTTAAATGCGGAAGACCGGAAAGGATAATGCCCACGCATCCGATGAGCACACCCGTGACGAGCACTACGGAAAGTTTCCCGATCGCTCCGATCTTCCGATAGAGTAGCGCCACGAGCAGCAACGGAAGTATCGCGGCCACGAGGCGCACTCCCCAGGGGGGAAACTGGGGCAGCAGGTAGTGAAGGTAGTCCGCAAAGCCGATGCTGCCACTCGCGATCGATAGAGGCGCCGAAAAGATGACCTGCCATACCATCAGGAACGAAAGCCAGCGACCCATACGGTGCGGACCGAACGCTTCGCGCAGATAGTTGTAGCTGCCGCCGGCCTTGGGCAGCGCCGCACCGAGTTCTGCCCACACCAAGCCGTCCGAAAAGGCCAGCGCCGCACCCACCAGCCAGCCGAGCATCGCCTGGGGCCCGCCCATGGTTGCGAGGAAGAGCGGGATCGTGATGTACGGGCCGATCCCCACCATGTCGGTGATGGCCAGAGCCGTAGCCTGAATCAGACCCAACTCACGTCGCAGACCTTGCTTGGCTGTCGATTGAACCAACCGTCACCTGCCGGGCGCCGGGTATGCCTCTCCCTGGGGTATCAAGAGGAATCCGCATCGAATTGCCCAAACCCGAGTCGCCGACTGATCCTGCCACCAGGGAGTGCCGTCAAGGTTGGCGACTCGCACTCTCTTCGCTCGTCGCACCCCTGGGGGAACCAACCTACTCCGCGAAAGGCAGCCTATTTCTTCTGAAACCCGTTGAGCAACTGCGTTTTCGCTTGTGGATTGGGGCGAGCAGGCTTGGAGGTGAGGCTCAAGAGATAAACCGTTTCCACGGCTTCGCGGATGCGTTCCAGACAATGCGGGCAGCCGCGCGCCAAGTGCTCGCGAAGCTCCAGCGCGCCCTGCTCCGAGAGCGCACCCAGCAGGAACAACTCGTAGATTTCCTCTAGATGTTGGCAGCCCATTTTCCCAGTATGGCGCGACGACGGTGCTTGACGAAGGTGACAGCAGCCCGCAAGCCCGTCCGGGTTTTACCCAATGGCTCCCCCAGTTCCGCGGCGATTTCCGTTTCGCTGAGCCCCGCGAAGATTGCAAGTTCCAGGGCCTGCCGCTGCGACATTGGCAACTGGTTAATGACTTTATGAAGAAGACCCAGACGGTCATCAATCAACTCGATCTCGCCGGGCCGTGGAAGCCAGGCAGGGGGGACGCCAGCCATGGCCGCGAATTTCGCGCGGCCTCCAGGCCCGGATTTCCCTGCTCCGGTCCGGGGACCAGCGGTTTTTGGGACGGACTTTGGCGCAGGCGGCGCGGAGGTGAAGACCTTCGTGTTTCGAGAACTCGTTTCGATCCCTTCTTCCGTGCCCGCCGTTTCGGCGCGCGCATCAGGCCGCAGCTTGCCCTTGCGCACGATGCGGAGCCGGTCCAGCGCAGCTTGGCGCGCCGTGACCACCAGCCATGCGGCCACGCTGCCGCCCTCCTCGCTTAGGGGTGAGCTTTCACTCCAGAGGCGTTGGAATGCCTGCACGAGGATCTCTTCAGCCTCGTCGCGGGAGGAAAGGATGTGCATCATCAGCCCGAAGACACGAAATGCATACCGGTCATAGAGCTCGCCCAATGCGGCGAGATCCTGTTGGCCAACGCGTGCCAGCAAATCTTCAGCGGACAGTGCTTCGCTCATCAGCCCCTTGAGAGCCCCATGCCTATCGGGGGCATCGAGGTGCGATCCTCTCGGGCTCAATCCCTAACGACACCTGCTATGGATACTTGCCCCGGTGCAGGCTCGCCCAGTGCTGACGTCAGCCCGCGATTCAACCGCCAGGTGATTGGTCAGAGTGTGGAAGTCCCGTGGGCTGATTTCAGCCCGATTTCTTGATGAGACCTATAAACAGAATCGATTGGACTTCCCGCGAGTCTGGAATTAGAAATAGTCAGAGTCCCGTTCGAGCATCGGACCCGCATCGAGATGACCTTGCCCCCAGGGCTTCACGGCGCGGCCCGGTGCGGGACCGGATTCCTCCTCTACTTACCTCCAGGCCCCTCGATAGCGCATCCTCGAGGGGCCTTTCTTTTGGCAGGCGATCACTCCTTTGAGCCGGGGCCCGCCTATCGGACAATCCCCCCAGCAACAGCGCGCGATCCCACGGGAGGTAGCCCGGCAACTAGGTGCGAAAATTCTTCGCACCTGCATCCCACACTGCCACACTCTTCTTGAAGTACGAAGTGTTCGCCATATGGCAGGCAATAGCGGCGTTATTTCCGAAAACGGCGTCCTCGACGACGGGCTTGCGAGTCCGCACTGCGTCGAAAAAGTTCCGCATGTGCGGTTTGCCATCGTCGTAGTTTGACGGGGCGCGAAAAGTGGTAGTTTCGGTGCCGTATTTCGCAACCCGGGCGTCATTCTCCGCGTGCCACTTTTTCTCGTACTCCTCCCGAAGGTTTTTGGGGAAGCTGCCGTAGTACCAACCCGGGCCGTGATCGGCCCCATCTTGCGTGGTGAGGGTCAGTTCAGAGCCCGCCACCTCCAGCATTCCGCCGGTCCCCAGGAACCGCGTGATTTCAGGCGTATCACAGGCAAGGGTAAGCCGGATGACAACCGGCAACTGCGGGTAGTCGTAGAGCACGCAGTGGACGTCTGGAAAGTCACGCCCATCCGTGAAGCGGAACAAGCCACCGGTTGCCATGGCGCGCTGGGGAGGCTGAGTGATCCCGCCGGCGAAGTGGATGCCGCTCAAGAGGTGCACCATCAGATCCCCCGCCACGCCTGATCCGTATGCCTGCCAGCAGCGCCAACGCGCAAAGTGCAGGGGATTGAAGGGGACCTTGGGTGCGGTGCCGAGCCACGTGTCCCAGTCCATCGTCTGGGGCGAGAGGTCCGGGGGTGGAGGATAAACCCACGCGCCGTTCGGCTCGTTCCGGCCCATCATCGATTCCACGGTGTGCACATCGCCGATCGCCCCCGCGGCAATCAATTCCTTGGCTTTGGCATAGACGATCGAACTGACGCGCTGGCTTCCCACTTGCACGATCCGATTGTTCTTCTGCGCGGCCGCGATCATTTCAAAACCCTCGCTGACGCCATGCGTCATGGGCTTTTCGCAATAGACATCCTTCCCGGCGTTGCAGCAGTCCACAACGATCTGCTTGTGCCAGTGGTCCGGAGTGGCATTGATGATGCAATCGATCTCCTTGTTATCCAGGAGGTCCTGGTAGCGGCGCGTGGTGGGAATGGGCTTGCCCACAATTTCCTTCGCCACGTTATGCCGGCCGTCATACAGGTCACAGGCCGCCACGCACTCCGCTCCTGGCAACGAACTCGCGTTCTGCAGCAGTCCCGAACCTTGCATGCCGATGCCGATGATACCGAACCGCACGGTGTCACTGGGTGGGATAGGAACACTCGCGGCAAAGGAAGGACCAGGATCGAGCAGAATGGTCCTGGCTGCCAGCGTGGCGCCCGCTACGCCGGCGGTTCGCCACATGAAGTCGCGGCGTGAGAACTTGGGGTGGATCATGGGTTAAACCTCCAGAGAAGGATAGTCACGACGGGTCTTAGGTGCAATACTGTTCACTCAATGGGTTCCAGGAACTTGATTCTTAATTTGTTCCTGGGCGACCCCCTCACCCCCACCCGCAAAACGTGGGGCCCCCTGCCCGCCCCGGCTGATGAAAACGCGGCTGCGGGCCACCCTCTCCCCCAAGGGGGAGAGGGTAGTAAATTCAAATTACGTGCCGCCGTGTCCGGGGAGCGGCAGGGGCGCAGCCGCGCGCTGGTGATTTGCGCCGCTGCGCCCCTCGGAGATTCTATGCACCCTGGATCTTACGCGCGCTTTCATTCCACACGGCGAGGGTCTTGTTGAAGTAGGAGTGGTTCGCCATGTGGCAGGCGATCGCCGTGTTTTTTCCGTAGACCGCATCCTCGACGGAGGGCTGCCGGGTGCGCACCGATTCCAGGAAGTTATTCATGTGATCAACCTGGTAATCGTAACCGGGCGGGGCCTGGAAGCTTTCTGCGTACTTGTGCAGCGCATACTTCCCGGGCAAAGGTGCGGGATGCTCCTTGCGCCAATTGTCCAGGTATTCCCCCCGCAGCTTTTCCGGCCAGCCAATTATCGAATAGCCCTCCGGTTGCGGCTCAGTGGGTTGCGGCGTGACGGTGAGCACCTCATCCTTGATCTCCATGGTTCCCTTGGTGCCGTAGTAGCACTCCATGCCCGGCGATTCGTTATTCAGGTTGCAGCGCAGGGAGAGGCGGAAGCTGGGATATTCAAAAAGTGTCCAGATCAGATCCGGCGCTTCGCGGTTTTCGGTCCAGCGGAAGATGCCTCCCATGCTGGCGGCGCGCAAGGGCGGTGCATTCGTTCCCGTGATGTGGTGGATCCCCGTCAGCATGTGAACGTAGAGGTCGCCGGGCAAGCCCTCGCCGTAGTCCCGGAAGCAGCGCCAGCGGAAGAAGCGGATGGGATCGAAAGGCCGTTTGGGGGCGTCTCCCAGGAAGCGGTCCCAATCGATCGTCTTCTCGCTGGCATCCGGCGGGATGGGATAGACCCAGGCGCCGCTGGCGTCGTTGCGGTCGATCGAAGCTTCCACCGCGGTCACTTGCCCCAAGGCGCCGCTCGAGAAAATCTCCTTGGCCTTCGCATAGACAATCGAACTGCGGCACTGGCTGCCCACCTGCACGATGCGGTTGTACTTCTGCATCGCATCGATCATCGCAAAGGCCTGGTCCACGGTGTGTGACATGGGCTTTTCGCAATAAACGTCCTTGCCCGCGGCGCAAGCGTCCTGCGTAATCTGGGCGTGCCAGTGGTCCGGCGTGGCTACGAGAACGGCATCCACGTCCTTGCGATCCAGAATGGCGCGGTAATCCTTAGTGGTGAAAATATCCTTCCGGGCATACTCCCGGGCGGCGGTCAGGCGGCCGTCGTAAAGGTCGCACGCCGCAACAATCTCCGTGCCCGGGCAGGCGAGCGCCGCCTGCAAGATAGTGCAACCTTCCACTCCCGTGCCGATCGAAGCAAAACGCACCCGGTCACTGGGCGGCACGGCGCGGGGTGCGGCCTCGAGAGGACGGGGCGAAAGCAGGGCGGCTTTCGACGCTGCCCCCAGCGCTGCCACGCCGGCGCTGGTGCTTATGAACTGGCGACGATTCATTTGGTTATTGGCCATGAGAGCAAATCCTCCTTGGAATCCTGACGTGATCAGCAGAAAGAAGGTGAGTCAAGCTGTAGCTTGCCAGAAATTGTGGCCCCATGAAAGGTTTTTTGTCGGGACAGCAGGAATCCGGTGGTCAGGGAGAAGGGTCGCCCCCTCGCAGGCGATAGGGGCCCGCTTCGCGGTCTGTTCCTGGGAATTGCCGTGCCTTCGAAGATGGGGCGACATCGTTTCACGATTTTGTATTGAAAAGCTCAGCGCCGTGATAAAAGTACCCATGCTGTCTGGAAGGCGGCGGGCGGCCAGGGAGATTCACTTTCATCTTCGGTAAAGGAAAAATCCATGAGCTGGCCATCACCACACGAACTTGCACACTACACCTGCTATCGCACGGCGGGTCCCATCGTGATTGACGGCAAGCTTGACGAGCCTTCCTGGAAGCTCGCGCCGCGTTCAAGCCCCTTTGTGGATATCGTCACCGGACAGGCTGCGTGGTTTGACACACGCGTAGCCATCCTCTGGGATGACACCTACCTTTACTTCGGGTTCACAGCCGAGGAGACCGACGTCTGGGCCACGCTCACCGAGCGCGACTCCAAGATATACGAAGATAACGACGTGGAAGTGTTCATCGCGGGCCAGGACGCCTACTACGAGTTTGAGATCAACGCGCTCAACACCGTGTACGAAGTCTTTTGGATTTGGAAGGACATCTTCAAGTCCGGCAGCCCATATTACGGCAGGCCGGAATTCAATCCCGACACGCACCCAACCCTGGAGATTTCCGGAATCGGCGGACACGTGCACCCGCGCGGCGAGCGCTGGGGTTTTCTGGACTGGGATTTCCCTGGCCTGCTCCACGGCGTACATGTGGACGGCACGCTGAACAAGCGCGCCGGCACCGACAAGGGTTGGAGTGTGGAATTGGCTTTCCCGTGGAAAGGTCTCGAGTTGCTCGCGGACGGCCGCTCGCTTCCGCCCCGGGACGGCGACGTGTGGCGTATCGATTGCTCGCGCTTTGAGCAAGTTGGCCCACAGGGCCAGCGCCTCGATCCGAGCGCCGGCTGGACCTGGAACCGGCACGGCCACTACGATTCCCACATCCCGGAGACCTTCACCTACGTGGACTTCTCAACGGAGGTGGTAAGGACGGATTCCCAATAGGGTACGGTTAGCGCGACGCCTGCTCTGCCAGTTTCTCAAGAGCTTCGCCCGTCACGCGCATGGTCAGCCATTCCTTCATCACGCGCGCACCCAGCGACTCGTAGAATTCAACGGCCGGCGTGTTCCAGTCGAGCACCTGCCACTGGTAGCGCCCGCAGCCTTTCTCCACGGCCACGCGAGCGAGATGTACCAGCAGCGCCTTGCCGATACCTTTCTTTCGAAAGCGCGGCCGCACGAACAGGTCTTCGAGATATAGCACTGGTTTCCCTTGCCACGTCGAATAGTTGAAGAACCAAAGCGCGAAGCCTGCCGGCTCGCCGTCCCACTCGGCGATCTCGACGTAGAAGCGCGGCTCCCCGGAGAATCCATCCCGCCGTAGATCCTCTGGCGTTGCCACGGCCTCCTCCGGCGCGCGCTCGTACTCGGCCAGTTCGCGGATGAATTCGAGAATCAAGGGAATGTCGTCTGGGGTGGCTTTGCGGATGTTCAGCATGAGGGCATTGTAACGCATCACGCGAAAAGTGCGGGGCGGCGTCTTTCGATTTCAAGCGCCAAGCAAGGTAGCGCGGAGTTGTTCTTGAACTCCGCGGCTCTTGCTTGGATGCGCGAAAAGGGTCCCAGGCTCATCTGACAAGTCTGGGCGAGCCGCTTACTCGGGCTTTGCCCAATGCTGAAGGTATGCTCGACCCACCAGGTTCGAAACAGCAGCCAGATCGACCGTTTCCGGCAGGCTCGATGCCTCAGATGATTCCTGAAGGGTTTTCATAAGGCGATTGGCGTGCCGGATCACGCGCTCCTCCGACCATTCTCCTCGGCGGACCGCAAGCAGAAGGTCGCGTTCTCTGGATGCTCGCGGCAAGGTCACCCAATGGTCCCTCATGAGCTCGATGCCTTCGTAGAGCAGCCGCAGAGTGTGCATTGCGGCTTTGGTGTCGTACCCGAATTTCCCGATGATCTCTGGCCGCTGGCCGTGCTTCCCTGCTCCGCGCTGGCCGCACATGCGCTTGAGCTGCGCGTCGGCATATCCGAGATATTTCTTGGCATGGGTTCGGGCCAGAAAAATCTCGCGGCGGTCGATGATACTCGACCATTCGGTTTCGCCTGAATCCGCAGGTGTGAAAAGCGAATGCAAAATGGTGGGATTGCCCTTGGCGGCCAGTGATGCCCACCTGCGGAGCGAGTAACACATGACATCCACATCACTCGCCACATTGCGACGTGTCTGCGGTGAGGTGGAGGCTGTGAAATGTTCCATGCTCTCCATCCCCAGGGCGAGCCACAACTTCTCGATGTAGATTCCGTACACGTCGGTATCGTCAGTACCCTGCAACTTCACACCGTGCAGCGCCGAACCCCCCACGAATGCATGGATAATGTCCGCCCGCTCCGACGGGAAACCCATCGCCAGGATCAGTCCTTTCGGTTCAGTGGACTTCTTCATGGTAAACCTACAGCAGAGGGTAGCACGGGGGCGTCGCCTCGGCCACTCGACGTGGCGAGTTCGTGAACTCCGTGGCGGGCACATTAGGGACCATTTGCGATATGATTGGGCGGTTGCAGGAGCGCGCCCAGTCGGTCAGGTGTCCGATGCGACGAGCTATGGCGCAGGAGGAATCGATGCCCGCAAGAATGGTACGTAAGAAAGGGAGGCAGACATCCAAATCAGCAGCCGAAGGAAAGCGTTGTGGGCTGTGTGGAAAGAAAAGCAAGCTGACCAGAACAGAATGCTGTGGCCAGTGGATATGCGATGATGAGGACAAGTACGTCGTTTTCTCTTATGCCCAAGACAGTTGCCACCGAAACCACAGGCGCTACACCCTCTGCGGTTATCATCACACGGAAGACCACAAGGGCGATTGGAGAGAATGTCAGGATTGCCGGCAAGGGTTTGAGACTGAAATGTACGTCTGGTACGGAACCAACGAGTATAACTTCATAAAACTGGAAAAACCCCCGCAGTACGAGCCCACCCGATGTGCGAAGTGCAGCCAAGTAATCAAACTTGCCGAGGAATCCTATTCAACGAAAGGCGTCTCGTACTTTTGCGAACGTTGCACGGCGGCTCAGTTTCCCGGAGCGCAATTCTGACTTGTAGGATATCGAAATGGGTGGGCTGCGGAGCAAGGTAGCGCGGAGTTGTTCTGGAACTCCGCGGCTCTTACTTGCATGCGCGCGCCGAAGAGTCGCGAACTCACAAGACAAGTGCGCGCGACCCGCTCCCAGTCTTGGGTTGATCCTGCCTTCATCGGGGAGTGGACGAAAGCTAGGCCGCGATGGCTTGCGGCCTCTCTTTAACTCTTCAACTTTTCAACTCTTGAACTGCTGCCGGCCGCGCGGTCGGTGCGTCGAAGCTGGATAAGACTAAGGCGGGGGCGCATGATCAGGGCCGGTGATGTGCCTTTCCACGACGCTGATCAAAGCGTTGAGACGCTCATCGGTGGTTTTCTGCGCATCGGCCAACTCGATCATCCGTTGGTCAAGGCGGCTGGAGCGGTCGTCACTGAGCTTCGCCGACTCTCTGACGACCCCGGCAAGGTCGACCACCGAGACTCTGAGCTTATCGATGTTCGTTTCGCAGCGCACCAAATTGGACTCGAGCTTTCCAATGTTGGTCTCGAACTGCGCCTGCATTTCCAGGATGACATCAATCTTCTTGTCCATCTCGTCAGGCGTCATGGTGCGTCCTCTGCCTCGCCGTCTTGTCCCGGCCGGCTACGGAATGAGGTTATCATCAACCGTACCAAAAGGAAAAGGCCGCGCTGGTCTGCGACCAATAACGACAACGCCGCTCGTTATGTCTCCGTTACCAATCGAGAGAGACCGCTATTCTTAGCGGGCCAGCCCGGAGCGAATGTGGCCGCCGAGTCGCCCGCAGTGCCGCCCTATCCTCGGGGCGGTGTCCGAACCCCGCGATCATCCCTCCGCGGTGGTGGGATCAATAATCGTCTTGATCTCGGCGACGCGATTGGCGGGAAACCCGCCCTGCCGCGCGTGCTCGCGGATCATCTCTTCGTTGGGAGCGATGTAGACGCAGTAAATCTTATCGCCCGTCACATAGCTTTCCAGCCACTGAATTTGCGGCCCTAACCCGCTCAAGACGGAACAGGATTTCTGGGATATGGCGTGCAGTTGCTGCGGCGTGAGATTGCCCGCGCCGGGGATTTCCCGTTCGATAAGGTATTTGGGCATGACAAACCTCCTGACGATAGTGATTGGAAACAACCCAGGGAAAGGTAGCCAGGATACCGCGGCGCCCTTCAGACAGCCAGCGCCTGCCTGACCTTGTGCGCCGGAAGAAACCGCGCCGCGACCTCACACGCGTTGACTCCTCAAATCCAACGAATCGGTATTAACCAGTAGTTGGAAAGACTGGTTTCCAAGGGACGGTTGCGTTTGGCAACTTCTTTTGGCCCATTTCGGCGGTTTAATTTGGCCCACCTTGGGACGTTGTAGGTTGGGTGAGGCTTTTGCTTTGCCTTCCCGTAAGAATAAGGACCGCCGCCGTAGCTGTGGGA